>ENA-OSIY01001486-OSIY01001486.1-marine-metagenome-genome-assembly--contig:-NODE-1486-length-12470-cov-6.852739_pt1 | contig 12470 bp, 17 predicted proteins | sample MGYA00237884_ERZ534233 | MGnify/ENA primary metagenome ERZ534233 (study PRJEB26412, sample SAMN06343840) | marine metagenome | isolation source: estuarine water | place: USA: Columbia River Estuary... | reverse complement strand
AACATTTCACAAATCCATCATTTCAATATGGTTATAGACCACACACAAAAGAAGAATTCATCAACAAAATAAAAACCGATAATGGATTTGCAAAGAAGTGGGGTGATTTAGGGCCAATTTACGGTGCGCAGTGGAGAAGTTGGGAAGTGGGTAAAGGAATCGAAACCACATTAAAAACTGGAGATGGACAAACTATATATGAGGCAGGTTCATTATATATTGACCAAATCCAAAACCTAATCAACAACCTTAAAACAAATCCAGATTCAAGACGATTGATGGTAAACAGCTGGAATGTAGGAGAACTGGATTCAATGGTACTTCCACCTTGTCATTATGGGTTTCAAGTTTATACAAGAGAGTTGAGTGAAGATGAACGAATGGATTTATATAACAAATCAAATTGGAACAAAGATATATTTCCAAGCGATATAAGTGGATGGAATAGATTATTTGATGCTTACAACATCCCTACCAGATCAATCTCTTTAATGTGGAATCAACGTTCGGTAGATACATTCTTAGGTTTACCATTCAACATAGCTTCATACGGATTATTGTTAGAAATCATTGCTAAGGAAGTAAATATGGTACCTGATGAATTGATTGGTAACTTAGGTGATGTGCATTTATATTCAAACCATGTTGAACAAGCAAAAGAACAAATTGGTAGAGAAGGTTTTGAATTACCAACAGTTAAGATAACTGAACGTAATTGGTACATGCACGAAAAAGTAAAAGAATATTTAGGTGAAAAGACTTTGGATGAAAAACTTGAAAGTTATAGACCAGATTGTTTTGAATTAATAGGTTACGAAGCACACCCAAAAATTAAAGCACCCTTATCAAACTAATGGAATATCAAATAATTTTACCAGAAATTATTGATGATGAATGGCAAAATATTGGAATTGATTTTGAGCATCAATCAATAACAGGAAATATTAAAGGAGAAAATATTGATAAACCAATTATCAACTTAAAAAAGTATGCAATATCTTTAGATAATCGTTATTTAAAAGATTATAAAATAATAAAAGAGGAAACCAAAACTATACTTAAATTAGTTGTTTGATTATGCAAAAGTCATATAAAATTGATTAATTTTCATCGCAAATTTATTAATCAAATTATTAAATCTGGACATATCGTCAATATCCATATTTTTTGATTCCATATATTTTAAAAGTCCTTGAATCATTTTGTTTTTAACCTCTTCCGCCATTTCTAAAACTTCTTGGAACGCTTCATTATCTTCTTGATGTTCTCCATGATATCTGTCTATCCATTCTTTTCCTGAATATAAAAAAGGAGAGGCTTGAAACATATTAACAACACCAGATTCTCTGAGTTTTAGTAAATATTTTTTGAAAAACTTATAATCAAAATGTTCGAATAGTTCAGGATTTGCATTAAAGAAATCATATTGAGGAGATAATGTTTGTTCTTGAATTTTTTCTCCAATTTTTTTCCAAGCATCAGTTGCAGATATTAATGATAACCTACTACCGTTTTCCCAAGAGACATAAATTATATTTCCATCTTTTTCAAATGGATCTCTACCAACATTACTAACAACCCCAGTGGTTCCAGGAGGAACTCCTGTTTCACCTTCCATATGATAACAAACTATCTTATCACCACTTTTCAATTCGGGATTTAATACACCTTTCATAATAATAAATATATCGCATATATTTATAATTTATATGGAGTTTTTAATTAGCGAATCTCAACTGAGAACAATTTTAATGGAACAAGATGAATCAAGAATGACTAATCATATGAAACATCTATACTCTTTTACCAATAATATAGTTGGTAGAGTATTCAAGAAATATAGTATTAATGCAAAAATGCTTTTAACTTGGGGAACTTCTGTTGGTGGATTCTTATTACCGTTAGACCATTTTATTAAATCAGGAGACTTTAATCTTGACGATAATCAAAGAATTTTAATATTAACTGGAATCGCATTTATAATATTTTTTGAAAATAAAAGAGGTGTTGGTACAATTTTAAAGAAAATTAAAGAAGAAGGACTTGAAGATACTTTTAAAAGTATCTTTAAAAAGGCGTTAGACTTAAAAAGTGCATTTGTTAATTTTTTATCTTCAGCAAATATAAAAGTAGGTACTTTGATGGATATTATTTCATATAGTTTTTTACTTCCAATTATCACAGACATTCATTCAGTTGTAACAAGAACTTCAAATTTGAAAGAAGCCTCAATGATTATTGCTGAAAGATTGGTTGCATCTGGTGTTGTTCTATTAAGCGCAGAAATGTTGTCTAAAATTATCAAAAAGATTATGGCTAAATTTAAGTAAACATTTCGGGTTCTAAATCGTAATGATTACCCCACTTTTGAGTAATCTCAAACCCATCCATTTTAATAATAAAGAATCGTGCTTGATAATATAAATCATCAATACTTATAATATCAATTTCATCGCCCATTACGTCATAGATTACGTTATTGATTTTATCTCTAAGTAAATCAGAATCATACATGACATTCAAAATAGCACCAGCAACATCATCCGCAACTTTCAAATTAGGTACTGCATAATGACTATCTAACATGAAGTGAGATATTTCAATGTTAAAATTAAAATCAATATATACGTCATCTAAGCGGTAGAATTCTCCCATAGGTCTCCAATACACATCAAAAGTCAATGAACCAATAGCCGTTCTTAAAGTTACTTCTTTAATTTCCTTTCTCATTGTAAATAAAACCTCTCTTTGTTTCTCAGAGGAAATAAAAACACCTTTATTTACAGGTTCTTCACCATCTACTAATATTTTTTCTGAATATGAGAAAGAACTACCAATGTATTTCCACATATTACTAAGGATGTCATGAATATGTCCACTAAACACAGGGGTAGCATATGATTGACCTTTTTCAGGTAAAACAACATTTACAAGAATATCATACCCTAAATTCTTACTGTCAGGGGTAACTTTAATAAATTGATATTCAAAACCACCTTCATAGAATGGTTCTTTCAATAAAATTTTTTGAATAATCTTTCTTATATTTGACATTACGACATTTCAAGTAATTTGTTTATAAGAATCTCAACTTGTTTTGGTTTTAGTCTATGATTTTTTTCATTTCTACGAAACCAACCTCTAATCACTTCTTCCAAATCTCTATTTTCTTTTCTTGACCTTCTTTTAAAACCAGCCAATTGAGCTTCAAGTTCATGAGGTTGAGTATAATATTTTAACGGATTTTTTGGTTCTTTAATGGGGAAATCATATCCTTTTTGATATTGTGAAACATGTTCTAATTCATGCCTTATTGTTTCATTAAGTTCTCCAATTAATTCTTGAATATTATGGAGACCAATCTCAGGATTTGAAACAATGGTAACTTCAATAATGTCTTCATCTCTGTAATATGCTGCGTCAACTTCAACAGTATCAACATCATCATCTTTTGCAAGATTCAAATCTATTGAAAACTGATTTTTAAATTCAGGAAAACTATAAGTCATATTTTCTTCGCCTCTGATATCTTCAGGTAATGAAAATTCTCCTTCTCTTTGAAATTTATAAAGAGATATTATATCTTTTACTAATGTTCTAATAACATTATCGTAACGGGCTTCTGTTATTAACGATTCGTTCATTTTCATAGGATCCACCTCATTAACAACTTCAGTGAGAATTGCTCCTGGTAATGAAAAATACTTTAAAAGTTCAGATAATTTTTTTGTCATAACCCACGCAAAATTCCCATAAGCGCCATGGTCAAATGTTTTAATTGTTGTTTCACGACCAAAGTGTGCACTCAATATTGAATTAAATTTATCAGAATTTTCGTTTGATGGTAAGATGTAAGCAGTATACGTTATAAAAGGTTTTAAATCCCCCATTAAAACAAAATCTTTTACTCCTGTAAGTTTAATCTTAACATTTGTTGGCGCAACAGGTTCACCTTCTGAATCAAAAAGGTAATACACCTCAAAAGTATAATTTTTAAAAAATTTATTTACCCTATCTAAAACATCGTCATACATTACCTATAAATACCTAACGGTATAGATAATCCAACACCATAACTAATTTTATTTCCACAATTAATACCGATGGTAATATCAGGACCTCTTTTTGTTTTTGTTAATAATCTTATTGGATAAACTTTAAACCAAATATCTGGTCCCAAATCTAAACTATCAACATATGATTTTACTTGCACACCAACCATCACACCAACTTGTCCGTTAGAAAAACTTATCCCAACCCGGTTAATTATTGATATTGGTGTCGTATAAATAAATGGTTGTGGAAAGGTTGTCATATAATATCCTCCAAGATAAAATCCTATTGGAGAGTAATTACTGTTATATGTTACGACCAAAGTTTTCTGATCTGGAACATACATAATGTCTGAAGTCTGAGTTTTTCCAATAAGACAGATAAATAATAATATTGTGGTTATAGTTGTTTTCATAAGACAAATATACTACTTTTGTATAAGAATTCAAAAATAAGGTTCGATTTTTGATTTTTTAATTCGAATTTGATATTTATATATAAAGAATATCATGACTGAACTTGGCAATAAAATTATTGAATTAAAAAAAAAAGGTTATACCTATAATAAAATAATAAAAGAATTGAATTGTAGTAAATCAACAATTTCATATTATTTGGGTGATAATCAAAAAGAAAAGGCAAAAAAAAGAAGTATTAAAACTAAATCAAAACCAGAATTTGTTTTACAAAAAAAACTTTATGCCTTTAGATATAGAGATAATTTAGGTAAAAGAGTTCTTAGTAAAGTAAGAGATTTTCAAAGAAGAGAAGGTTCAAAACTTCGTACTAAACAAGAAATTATTTTTTCATTTGAAAATTTTTTATTAAAAATTGGAGATAACCCAAAATGTTATTTATCAGGAGAATCAATTAACTTATATGAAACTAAAACATATTGTATAGACCATATAACTCCTTCAACTAAAGGTGGTGAAAACACATTAGAAAATGCAGGTTTAATTAGCGCTACTTTAAATAAAATGAAAAGTGATATTTCTGTAGATGAATTACTACAAAAATGTATTCAAGTATTAGAATATAATGGATATATTGTGACTAAAAAATAAAAGGAGGAATCAACCGAAATTGGTATCGGCCCCGTCTTGAAAACGGGTCATCGTGATGAGCGGTGTGTAGGTTCGACCCCTATTTCCTCCGCCAACTTGGAGTACGAGGAACTAACATAAGCGGAGTACTTGACCCATAAGTTTATTAAATTAAATTTGAGGTTTCCAGTGAGTTAGTTAAAAATTGTTAGATGGTGAAATTAGGTTGTCTCTGTTATGACCTTGGCAAACACACCCTCCAGTCCCGAGGGTACGGATAAAGAAATAGATAAGTGATACTGGGGTAGACCACCTGCTTGCAAGCACTTATGTTACTTATTGAATCTCCGTTTGTAGGTTCGACTCCTACTCTAACAGCTGGTCAATATGGTAGAAAAATAAAAGTTATTAACATTCAGTAGAAGTACTGAATGTTTTTTTTGACTTATATTTTTATTTCATCTATGTTTTATAAAAAGTAAAAGTATGTCTCGTTTAGATGAATTAAAAAAACAATATCCTGAATTAAATGTCACCATGTTTGATATGATGACAAGAATAGATACTTCCAAGTCTTACAAGTATCTTCCATTATTGTGTAAAATATTTGGCCAAAAACTTAATCCAAAAAAATGTTGGGGAGATGATTATCTAAATGGTATATCTGACGTTCAATCTAATTTAATTAATAAGGGAATTTCAACTGACGGTCTTAATGATGGTCAAATGTTTTATATTTCAAATTACATAGCAGAACAATTTAGTATTGACACGTATGCAACTCTAAAAGAGTTCATGGATTATATGGAGAAAGGCCAAGTTGAAAATAAGGACATATCAACATACAAAGACCTTGATGATGTAAGAGGTGCTGTGACATTAGCATCAATGAAAGAATTAACCAAAGGTCTTGAGGGTCAGGTTATTAAAGAATATGAAGATGAAAAATGGGTTATTCTTAGACCCTTAACCTTTTCAGCGTCCGCAAAATACGGTACATCAACAAGATGGTGTACAACTTATCAAAAAGAAAAACAATACTTTGAGAAATATTGGAGAAAAGGTATTTTAGTTTATTTTATCAACAAACAAACAGGTTATAAATTTGCTGGATATAAAGCAATATCTGAAGTAGATCCTGAATTCAGTTTTTGGAATGCTGAAGATTCAAGAGTTGATTATTTGGATGTTGATACTGACGATTATTTATTCCCTATTGTTAGAAAAATTTTCAAATCTAAAGACACAAATAAAAATTTGTGTTCTGATGAAATCCAAGAACAAGTTCATAATGAATGTATTAGTGAGTATGAAAAGTCAGAATTATATTCTGTTCCATCTGAAATAGAAGTTCCATCTGAAATAGAAGTAGAACATATTAGAGAATATAATGTTACAAGAATAGCTAATGAAATATCTGAGGAGGTTGATAGAGAAATTGTTGGTAGATTAATTAATGCCGCTCGTTTTCATCAAGAAACGTTAGAAGGTCTTAATGATTTAGGAATTGATACTCTTTTACGACAAATAAATAATGACATATTTTCAACTGACCCAGTTCCAACTATGAGAGCTTAAAATATAAACCCACCTTTATGGTGGGTTTTTTATTATGACTTATAAAGTATTTATATCGAATGGATAATAGACTACAAGAAATATTTGACAAGTACAACGTTACCGAAAAGAATAACTCTATGGGTAATTTGAAAAAACTTGAAAAGACAATATCTGAACTTCAAAAGTTGGATAAGGTATTACTATTAACATGCTCCAACAGATATAATTGGGACCCAAATGATATTGACATACCCAAATCAACAATTATTGCAATGGTCATCAACGAATATCTAAATAACAAATCAGTTTTGATTGATGTCCCTGAATTAAAAATTGCACCTTGCGAAGGTAATGTTTCAAGAAAAGATGGTAATTCTTGTGGAGTAATGAAAGCCAAACTTAAAGACAAAGAGAAGAATCCAACAGGTTACCACAGATGTTGGGCAAGTCTGAACGAAAAAGACGATGAACTTTGGAAAATATCCAAAGAGTTATTTGAATCTAATGCCGTTATATTTTTTACCTCTGTAAGATGGGGTCAAGCCAGTATGTTCTATCAAAAATTAATTGAAAGGTTAACTTGGATTGAGAGCCGATACAGTACTTTGGGTGAATCCAACATTATTGAAAATATCCAAAGTGGTTTTATTTGTACAGGACAAAACTGGAAAGGTATGGATGTTGTCGACACTCAAAAAAAAGTTCACACATATTATGGATTCAAACCTAACGATAAATTTTATTGGAATTGGCAATTTACAAACAAGATAAGTGATGAAACTGAGGAATCTTATAAGGAAGCATTTCCTACGTTTGTGAAAAAGTTTGATTTAGATAATTTGTATTAGAATTTGTTCGGCAATTAACAATTTGTTTGGCACGAATAAATCATATTAAAATAATGGTCTTTTGTTCCAATGAACTTTTACTTTATTTTCTATAGAAAAAACTTTTATAAAGTCTTCAATATTTTTTTCTAATCTGTTTAAAATACTACCTTTCCAGTTAGGGTCAATGTCAATAAAAATATGAAAAATTGGTGGTTGGTAACTACCCTTTCTTAACGCATTTACTGTTAGAGTTATTGATTCATCTTCTTCACCAACTAACTCTTTATTAATCATTGGTGTTATTACATCATCTAAATAAGCCTGTAAATAAATTTTAATTTTTTCTAAATCCATTATCAAGAATTTGAAGATGATAATCCTAATTGTTTAGCATAACGACCAACATTACAAGACCAGTATCCTGGTGTTGTTCTATCAGTTTTTTGGGAACACTTATGACGTGCTCTAAATGATTTTGCTGCTTCTTTATTTGCATTTCTAATTTTTAAGTTAGAATCTCCGAATGTAACCTTTTTAACACCACCTGTTTTGCTTTTAACATATACGGCAAATTTCTTTGGTCCACCTGACGTTCTATGTGGTTTATTCAATTGAACATTTTTCCCGTGTAATTTGGCTTCATTAATAATATCTTCTTTTGTTTCGGTTTCGTAAATGTAAGGAGCGTCTAAATAAATGTATTCTTTACCAATCTTAACTTTAATACCTAAATCAGATTCAACCATTAATCTATCTTCGTCATTAAGGTTAATTTTACCTTCGTTAAATAATTCTCTAACTTCATTAACTAAATCAAAATAACTTTCAGAATAAACTCTAAAAACATTATTTGTTAATGTTAATGCGTTATCAATGTGATATTGTAATGCTTCAGATAATTTAGTACCTTCTTTTAAAATTAAAGATTTGTCTAAATGAGATTCTAAAGACTCTTTAATTAATTCACGTAAATTATCCATAATAGTTGGTTTTTAAATAAATACTTTTATTATTGAAGTATGAAAATAATATTATCCATTTTTTTGATTTTATGTAGGCTTTTTGTTGGAATCAAAATTTTATATTGGATTGTTGAAAAAATTAACTACCCTGAAATTCATTCAATTTCAGAAATTGAGTTGTTTTTGGTTATTGCGGTTTTTGATACTTGGATATCATCATCCCAAAACGGAATTGACATTAAAATTAACAATAAAAACAATTAAGGTTTTAGTACTGCTAAAACTTCAGGATATTCTTTATCTAAAACAGAACTATCTTTCCCTTGATAAGGTATGTTTTGTAGAACATATCTAATGGAATTTAATCCAGATACTCTTTTGTCTTGAGCATCAACTATAACCCATGGATTATTTAATGTGGAAGTTTTATCAAACAATTTTTCTTTAAATTCTGTAAATCTATCCCACAAATCTTGCATTTTGGAATCATTTGGAGAATATTTCCAATATTTTAATGGAGATTGTTGTCTAATATCAAACCTTCTCTTTTGAGTATCTTTTTCAATTGAAAACCATAACTTAAATAGGTAATCTCCTTCTTTAACCAAATCATTTTCAAAATTTGAAACATTTTCCATAAAATCCGCATATTCTTCAGGGGAACCATATCCCATCACAGGTTCAATAAGTCCTCTGTTGTACCAACTTCTATCAAATAGATTAATCATTCCAGGTTTAATTTCTTTTTTATATCTATTCCACCAATCTTTTCTATCTTCAGGTGTTGGCACTCCCAAAGCAATTATATTGTAATATCTTGGATTTAAATTTTCTGTGAATTTTTTAATTGTTGATCCCTTACCCGCAGAATCTCTTCCTTCAAAAACAACAATGACCGTTTTACCTGTTTCTTTTAACCATTCTTGTAATTTTAAAAGTTCAACCTGTAATTCGTATAATTCTTTTTTAAAAACTTTTTTTGGTATGATTGATGGCTCCTCAACATCAAATTCATAATCTTCACTTTCTGGTTCAGTTCCATATCCAGATCTTTCCCTATATTTTAAAGATGTAATAATTTTTCCTAAATAATCTTCAACATTTTTCTTTTTATCACCCTTTTTCAATAAAATTTTCCTTAACCCTCTTTCCATTAGGTCAAAATCAATGATTTGATTCTTTGAAATAATTGAAATATCCATCAACATCCTTTCAATTTTTTTATTGAATAATTTAAGGAAATTTAAAGTTTCAACAAATTTACCAAGGTTACGATTCATCTGTAATGAAGATTCATTTTCATTTTCTTTAATAACTCCCATTACATTTTTAATTCTTTGTATTTCTGATAACAACTCCATTAAGAAACAATTTAATTATAAATACATACAAAGTATAAGTTTTTAGGTATTTATATTAATAAACATAAATTACTATGCTACTAAAAATTGGGTCAAAAGGAGATGACGTAAAAAAACTCCAATCAAAATTAGGTCTTGGAGCAGACGGTATTTTCGGAAAAGGTACAGAAGAATCGGTTAAATCGTTTCAACTTAAAAATGGATTAACTCCTGACGGTTTAGTTGGTGAAGGAACATGGAATAAATTGTTTGGTGACCAACAATTAATTACTGAACCATTAGTTCCTATTGTTGCACCATCACCTGTAGCATCTGTAGGTACACTCAAGTTAGATAAGCTAAAAGGTCATATTCCTGACGCAGTAATTTCTCAAATTCCTGAAACAGCTGCTAAATTTGGTATTGATACTCCATTAAGACTATCACATTTCTTGGCACAATGTGGCCATGAATCAGGGGGATTTAGATTAACACAAGAAAACTTAAATTATTCCGCAAAAGGGTTGGCAGGAACTTTCAAAAAATATTTTATTAATGAATCTGCCGCAGGACCTTACGCTAAAAATCCTCAAAAGATTGCTAATAAAGTTTATGGTGGAAGAATGGGTAACGGACCTGAATCAACAGGAGAAGGATATAAATTTCGTGGAAGAGGTTATATTCAATTAACAGGTAAAGACAATTATACTGCATTTGGTAAAGCAATTAACGAGGACATGACAGCAAATCCAGATAAAGTAGCAACTCATTATGCACTATTATCCGCTGCTTGGTTCTTTAGTAAAAACGGATTACATAAAATGGCGGATGGTGGAGCAACAGATGCAGTAGTGACACAAATCACCAAAAGAGTTAATGGTGGTATTACAGGTTTACCTGATAGAATTAAACATTTCAAAGAATATTATAATCTACTTTCTTAATTTTTTTGGTTTTTTTCAACTAAATTATTATCTTTGAAAAAATTATAAATTATGATTCAAGTGAATTTAAAAACAGCTTTTTATGAGTTTGAGTGGGTAATCCGTGTTATGAAATCAGCCGAAACAAAAAATCAGCTTGATGTCGTTTATAAATGCTTCAACTTGTGGGAACAAAAACATGTATCACAAAATATTACTGAAACAGAATTAAGTAAAATTAATAAACTAAGAGGTGATTTTTGGGCTAAGTTTAAAAATAAAAATTTAAAATTTGACACAACCAATATCATATAATAGTGAATTTTTACCTGAAATTACGATAGCTGTTGTATTTTCAGATAATCCACAGTACGATAAACTTAAACCCATGTTTAAAGAATATGGATATGGATTTATGGTACCAAATAAAAAACTCATAATAATTGATGGCGAACAAATCATAAATAATTTTAATACAGACATATTAAAGTTTATTGAAGCTCACGAAATTGCTCATATTATGTTAAATCATGATGGGCCAAGGAATGAAGAAGAAGAATTGGATGCCGACCTTGGTGCTTATATTCTTTTAAAACAAAAAGATAAAATGGGATCGATTAAATCCTTAATCAAACATTTCAAACAAAGACACGGAATTAAATTTGATGAAAATTTACTTAAAAGAGTAAAAAAATACTTCTAACGATATTGAAAAACACTTTTTTTTAAAAACTTACAATATTTATAAGATACATCACTCATTAAGAGTGTTCTCATATATTAGTTTTCCAAAAGACCCGCGAAATTTATTTTGTCGGGTCTTATTTTTTTACTATATTTGCAATATGTTAATAGAGATAATAGGGGTTTCAATGATTATATTAGGTCTTGGAATAACTTATTATATTTTTAAAAGACCAACAAAATAATATTATGAAAGTAGAATTTGCCGAAAGTTTTTGGAAATCACTAAAAACATTATCAAGACATCAAACTTGGTGGTACAAAACCTATGAATTTTTTCGTAGAGATTTGCCGTATTTTTTAGAAAACATTTGGTTCTTCAGAAAAGAATTATATGCATTTCGTTCTTGGGATTATTCATTTAATCTTGATTTATTTCGTCGTTCTTTAGAAAAAACTGTAGACACAATTGAACATCACGGACATGAGGTAGAAGAGTCAAGAATGAAAAAAGTTGAGAAGATGAAACGAACCATTCAATTAATTAAGAATGTTCGTAGTGATGAGTATGTTAGGAATGCTGAAAAAGAATTAGGTAAAATAAAAAACTCGGATTGGTTATGGACTGATAGAGAAGACACTGATGAAGAAAGAATCCATAATAAAAAAGTGTTTGAGAGAGCCAGAGAAATTGAAATATCTGAATGGAAAGAACTATGGTTAATTGTTCACGGACAAGATATGAGTGAATTTCGTAAAATTTACGATAGTAAAACAGATGAAGAAAAACAAGATGAGATTTTAGAATATTTTAAAGAAAGTGATTCTGGAGATATCACATTAGCATTAAAAGAATTAGGCGAAAATGAATATTCTGAAGAAGAAATTTAAAGATACTCAGCCCGAGTATCTTTTTTTTACTCATAATACAAATAAATCGTTATCTTCATATGAAAAATGATTAAAATCTTATGTTAATTATTTTTTTCAATGTTTCTAAGCTGTCTCTTATACACATCTCCGAGCCCACGAGACAGGCAGAAATCTCGTATGCCGTCTTCTGCTTGAAAAA
>ENA-OSIY01001483-OSIY01001483.1-marine-metagenome-genome-assembly--contig:-NODE-1483-length-12479-cov-7.179165_pt1 | contig 12479 bp, 16 predicted proteins | sample MGYA00237884_ERZ534233 | MGnify/ENA primary metagenome ERZ534233 (study PRJEB26412, sample SAMN06343840) | marine metagenome | isolation source: estuarine water | place: USA: Columbia River Estuary... | reverse complement strand
TTTATGGGAGAAACGATTTGATAAATAACGGTTCATTTAAAAATAAAATTATGAGAATATTAGTAGCTTGTGAAGAAAGCCAAGCAATAACAAAAGAATTTAGAAAATTAGGACATGAAGCATTTAGTTGTGATTTATTACCTTGTAGTGGTGGACACCCTGAATGGCATTTACAACAGGATGTTTTTGAAGTTATAGAACAAGGTTGGGATATGATGATAGCACACCCTCCTTGCACCTATTTAAGTGTTGCAGGGGCTTGGGCAATGTATAAGAAAGATGAAAACGGTAACAAGGTAGTAAACGAGGTTAGGAAGAAAAACCAAGAAGATGCACTTGAGTTTGTTAGAAAATTAATGGATGCACCAATAGAAAAAATTGCTATTGAAAACCCTGTAAGCGTAATTAGTAGCCAAATAAGAAAGCCCGACCAAATAGTACACCCTTATCATTTTGGAGATAAAGCAAGTAAAAGCACTTGTTTGTGGTTAAAAGGATTACCTAAACTTGAATATACAAACGTAGTGGAAAAAGGAGAGTTTAAAGAATGGGTTGATAAAAAGACTGGTAAAACTAAAAGACAAGCTACTTGGATTTATGAATGTTTAGCACAAGCAGAAAGTAAAGAGCATTTAAGAACATTAAGAAGTAAAACCTTTAAAGGTATGGCAGAAGCTATTGCTAACCAATGGGGATAGTATTAACACAGGGATAATGCAAAGAATATCAGTAAGTTATACTAATAAAAACAAAACTATGAATACAACAGAAAAACTAAGAAACTTTTTTAACTCGAAGTTAATCAAGGAAACAAAAGAAGTCGAAAACGAATGGAATGATGAACCGAAATTAAGAATATCTAAGACGGTGCAGCCTGATGAAAGATTGTCTTTTAATGAAACTTTTTTAAACGCACATAAACAACTTAATAACAAATAAAATGATACGAGAGCAGAAAATAAATCAATTGAGACAGTACATCATCGACAACGATCTAAATAAAAAAGATAGGCATCCTGAATCAGTTTATAAACGAGACTATCTATACAACTATATGAGAACGATTCTAGTAATGAATCTGACAGAAATAGGACGAGAGTTCAAGAGAGGTCACGCAACAGTCATTCACGGACTCAAGACTGGTCAGAACCTGGTCAATGATAAATATTTCAATTCAATCACTAAAGAAGTACAACTTTTTTTCCCATTAACGGATGAACTGAATGAGATTCCTGACATCGACTCGACTCGAATTGTTCAGAGTTTGGTCACTTTAGAGAATCAATTCATGACGGTGTGACGATAAGAAACGTAAAAACTACTACTACCTTTTTATACTGTTATACCTCAACTTTTTTTCGGGGAAATTTATCGTCACATCGTCACGGAATGGATATAAGTCAATGGTAGAGCGGAATGAGAGCGTGACGATAAATTAAATTATCGTCACGAATCGTCATTTTTTACCTTGTTATCGTCATTTTTTTTACTATCTTTACAAAAAACAATTTTTATATGAACACAAAAATATCACTTTTCAAGTCTTTATTTGATACGAATAATGTCGGATTCAAGATTGATGTTAATGAAGCATTTGACAGAATCAAAAGAGGAGAGTCGAAAGAGCTGATTGAACAAATCAGACAAGGCAACTCAGAACTAAAAAAGAAACTACCAGCGATTATGTTTAATGGAGTCTTTTCAAGTCGAACTGATGATGGACTCAAAGAGCATTCAGGAATGTGCATACTAGACTTTGATAAGTTCGAGACAACAGAGAAAATGAATCAAGTCAGAAACGATATGCAAAATGATGATTTTGTTTTCTGTCTGTTTACATCTCCATCAGGAAACGGACTGAAAGCGATTGTTAAGATTCCTAAATGTGATAAGGTCGAACATAAATTATATTTCAAAGCAATTGGAAAGCATTTCAACTCTGAATACTTTGACGAAAAAAATTGCAATGTGTCTAGAGTGTGTTTTGAATCATACGATCCCGATTTGTATCTGAATGAGAACAGTTTTGAATGGACTCAGAAAGCAATTGAAGAGGGTTATTCCGTTTCTGATAAAGTTCCAATACTACCAATAAGCAATGAGAACGAAATAATTGTGAGACTGCTCAAGTGGTGGGATGACAATTATGGTTTTGTAAGTGGTTCAAGAAATGAAAATCTGTATATCCTTGCATCTGCATTCTGTAATTATGGAATCGACCAGGACTATGCAACTCAATACATTCTAAATAATGTAATAATTGGAGATTTTCCAATGCATGAAGCAACTAACACGATCAACTCAGCATACAAAAGAACTCAATTCGGTATAAAATATTTTGAAGATTCAACAACTATCTCAAGAATAAAAAAGAAAGTTCAAAAAGGCGAGTCAGTTGATACAATCTCAAAGTCGTTCCCTAGTATAAACAAAGACACAATTGAGGAGGTAAATGAGGAGATAAAAAGAAACGCGTCTATATTTTGGGATATTACAGTAAACAAGCAAGGAGTTGAAATTGTCAGTATCAATCCAACTAAGTACAAGAACTTTCTTGAGGAGAACGGATTCAATAAGTTTTATGCAGAGGGCGGAGACGTTCCTTTGTTTGTTCGACATGAGCAGAATATTGTCAATACTACATCAACCGATAAAATCAAGGACTTTGTAATGACTTACTTAATGGATAAGTCTGAATACTCAGTATGGAATTATTGCGCAAAGAGTACGATTCTTTTCTCTGATAAGTTTCTTAATATGCTGGGCAGTATAGAACTAAAAATGTTAGAAGATAAACGAAATAAATGCTATCTTTATTTTCAAAATGGAGTTGTTGAGATAGGAAAGAAACAAGTTCGATTCTTGAGTTATATTGATGTAGATGGTTTTGTATGGGAGAAACACATCATCAATAGAGATTATAAACAATCAGATGTGATTGAGAATGATTTCAAAGACCTGGTCAATAAAGTATCAGCATCAAACGAACAGAGAAGAAAAGCACTTGAGAACACTATCGGGTATTTAATGCATTCGTTCAAAGATAAGACCGATCAAAAAGCGGTCATTCTAAATGATGAGGAGATTTCAGATGACGCGAATGGTGGAAGTGGAAAGTCTCTGATGTTAACCGCATTGAGTTCATTCAAGAAAATGGTCACAATTAATGGCAAATCATTCGATCCGAACGGTTCAGACTTTGTCTATCAGAGAGTAAATGTTGATACTCAGATACTTGCATTCGATGATGTCAAAAAGAATTTTAACTTTGAGAATCTGTTCAGTCTTGTTACTCAAGGAATTACAGTCAACAGAAAAAACAAAGATGAGATATTCATACCATTCGAGAGGAGTCCGAAAATTGTTATTACTACAAACTATGTCATAAACGGTTCAGGAGGTTCACACGATAGGAGGAGACATGAGGTTGAGTTTCATCAGTATTTCTCTGCAAAACACTCTCCTCTTGATGAGTATGGTCGTTTACTGTTCGATGAATGGTCTGATGATGACTGGACTGCATTTGATAATTACATGATAAGCATCACACAAACATTCTTAAATAGTGGTTTGAATGCTCCAGTATCAATCAATGCGGAAATCAAGAGATTCATTCAGCAGACATCAAAGGACTTTTACGATTACATCGAGGAGGGCAATCTGCAAAAGGATATAAGAATATACAATACAGAACTGATAAACGCATTCAAAGATGAATACAAATCTCATGCGCTTGTTGATACTAGAACATTCTTGAAATGGATTGCAAGATATTGCGAATTGAATAAATTCGAGATGAACAAAGGAAGAGATCACAGAGGACGATACTTTGAAATATTAACACAGTCAGATGCAGAGGTTGACGATATGCCATTTTAATTATGAAACTTAGACAATATCAAATAGAACTATCTGAACTCGCAACAAAGAAACTGATGCAATTTAATATCGTTTATCTTGCGATGGAGGTCAGAACTGGGAAAACATTGACCGCATTAAATGTGGCGGAGTTAATCAATGCTAAAAATGTTTTATTCCTAACCAAAAAGAAAGCAATCAGCTCAATTCAATCCGACTATAATAAATTTGGATTTGATTTCAATCTGACTGTAATCAATGATGAGTCGATGCATAAACTTACTGAGTCATTTGACTTAATCATTCACGATGAACATCATCGGTTCGGTTCGTTTCCTAAACCATCAAAAGGTGCAAAGATGTTCAGAGATAAATTCGGACATTTGCCGATGATATTCTTGTCGGGTACTCCTCATCCTGAATCATACTCTCAGATTTACCATCAGTTTTGGGTATCGAGATACTCTCCGTTCAATCAATGGACATCGTTCTATAAATGGGCAAATGATTTCGTAAATAAAAAAGTAAAGCATTTAGGACACGGAACAGTCAACGACTATTCAGATGCATTCAAAGATAAAATTGATACGTTCATCGAAAAGTATATGATTACATTCACTCAATCTCAAGCTGGATTCAGTACGAATGTGATTGAGAACGTTCTAACTGTCGAGATGAAACCATCAACATACAATCTATGTAACAGACTAAAACGGGATTTAGTAATTGAGGGTTCAGATGAGGTAATACTTGCAGATACTGGCGTTAAACTGATGCAGAAGCTACATCAAATGTATTCAGGTACGGTCAAATTTGAGTCAGGTAACAGTCAAGTACTCGATGATTCAAAGACTCAGTTCATCCGAGACAAATTCAAAAATAATAAAATTGCAATATTCTACAAGTTCAAAGCTGAATTAGACATGATACTGAACACGTTCGACAACATCACTCAAGATGTGAGCGAGTTCAATTCAGATAAAAACAAATGGATTGCACTTCAAATCGTATCAGGGCGAGAGGGAGTCAATCTGTCTAAAGCTGACTATCTTGTTTACTTGAATATTGATTTCTCAGCAGTATCGTATTGGCAAAGCAGAGACAGACTCACAACAATGGAGAGACTATCAAATGATGTGTTTTGGATATTCTCAAAGGGTGGAATTGAAAAGAAGATATACAACACGGTTAAAAATAAAAAAGACTTCACATTGAGCGTATTCAAAAAAGAATTACTAAATTAGTGACTATGACAGAACAACAGTATCAATCAAAGATAATAAAAGAGTACGAGTCAAACGGATGGTACGTACTCAAACTTATCAAAACAAACAAGAACGGAATCCCTGACTTGTTATGTTTAAAAGATGGACTCTCTCCGACATTTATTGAAGTTAAAGCGGTCAATGGAGTAGTGTCAAAATTGCAAGAGTTCAGAATATCAGAATTAAAAAAGAACGGATTCAATGCATTCGTAAAACAATCAGAAAAATGATGCTACTGCCAAAAGTACAAGCCGATGCAATACTCTATACATTTGAAGCATTCTTTGATGATGATGAAATCTATCTCGATCTTGTCGATCTTGACGAGGTATTCAATTCTCTACTAGGTAATGACATCAGTCAAGACCTGATAAATAGAATTGAACAATCCGCATTGATTGATGAGTCGAATTTCTCGTTTGTTGTGATGCTCGGAGAGTTAATGAATACACTTGAGAGAGAATCAGCACAACTTGAGTTCTATGAATTAGCATACAACTGTAATGAATTAAAGAATATATTCAGAAATATAGTTGATATTAAATAAATAAATACTATCTTTACAAAAAACAAAGTTATGAAAACACATTTTAAAAAGTTAATGAATCCAAAGTACTTCGGTTCGTATGAGTTCGCTCCAGGAGAGAAGAAAGTACTAACAATCGACAAAGTTGTGCAAGAAGATGTTCAAGGCGCTGACGGTAAAAAAGAGGAATGCATTGTATGTTACTTTCTTAATGCAAAACCGATGATACTGAACGTAACCAATTGCAAAGCAATCGCAAAGGCACACGGAACATCCTACATCGAGGAGTGGTCAGGTAAGGACGTGACTCTGTACACAACTCAAGTGAGTGCGTTCGGTCAGACAGTTGACGCAGTTCGAGTAGAGCAATCAGCACCGAAACCTAAACCATTCATGTCAGATGATAAATTCATCAAGGCAGTTGAGTCAGTTCAATCAGGCAAGACAACGCTCGACAAGATATTGAACGTGTACCAACTTAGTGACGAACAACTTAAAACAATATCACAATGAAAATAAGATGCTCATCACTAGGAAAGATTATGACAATGCCACGAACAAAAAAGGAAACATTGTCAGCAACTGCGAAAAGTTACATCAAGGACATTGCAAAACAAGACTTCTACAATTACTATACTGACTTCTCGAATAAATACACAACGAAAGGAATAGAGGTTGAAGATACATCAATCGACTTATACAATGCAGTTCATTTCACTAACTACGAGAAGAACAAAGAGAGATTAAATAATGAGTTTCTAACTGGAGAATGTGACATCAATGCACCTGATAGAATCATTGATATTAAATCGAGTTGGTCGCTTGAAACATTTCCAGCTCTGCAAGAGGATGCAGTCAACAAAGATTATGAGTGGCAAATCAGAGGGTATATGATGCTCTATAATAAACCATTCGGAGAGATTGCATACTGTATGGTTTCTACTCCTGATGAACTTCTAAACGACTGGGATAATAACGACATCCACAATGTTGATCATATCGAACCAAGTCACAGAATCACAGTTGTTCACTTTACAAGAGAACTCTGCAAAGAGATACTAATCGAACAACAATGTAAATATGCAATAGAGTATTATAAAGAATGTATTAATCAATTAAATAATAAGTAAAATGAATATCAAAGGAATAGTAAAAGTATTAGAAGACACTCAAGAAATTGGAGAGAAAGGATTCAAAAAGAGACTAATAGTGGTAACAACTCAAGAACAATACCCTCAAGATATTGCAATCGAGTTTACTGGAGATAAAACAAACCTACTCGATGAAATCGCAGAGGGAGAAACTGTTGACGTATCTATCAATATCAGAGGTCGAGAATACAACGGTAAATACTATACAAGCATACAAGGTTGGAAAATCGACACAATCATATAACATTCGACGAGGTTACATCTAGGCTACTCAACAAGTCAAATTGTTCAATGAGGTGCAAGTTAGGATATATTCAAGACTTGCACCGATTTGTTGAGGTTGATATTGAGCTGGTAAAAACAAATCCGAATCCAAAAAAATCAAAACAATGTATTAAATTAAAAGAAGATTTAATATATTTACTATCTGAATACGATAAGATTAAAAAAAATGGAGTCAACATCAAATTTCTTTAACACGACAAAACCATACGAGATCACTAAAGCGATGACGAATGGTCATCATCTTAGTGCTGACCTCGTATCTCATGTTTACATGATAATGATCCAAAGAGATGACATCGAGAATGAATTGAGTTTCTTCACGACGTGTGCTTATCGTCAATGGTCGCTCCCACAATCAGAGTTCAATCGTCTGTACCGTCCAGTATTTACATCTGAGTTCAATGAGTCAACATACGACAATGATGAGGAGGTAATTCACAATGATAAATACAGAGAGTTTTTAAATGAATACCTGAAAAAACAACCTCTCACAGTTGAGAAATGGTACATTCGAGAAATCGCAGAAATGTGGATGAGTGGAGAAACATACAGAAACATCGCAAAGAAAACAAAAATCAATCCTAGATACATATCCGAAGCAATTAAACAATTCAAATATGATATACTTACTAATTACAACCGCAGTATCAATAAGCTTGATTCTGATGAATTTTAAACTTCCAAATATAAAACCTTTCAATTGTCCGTCTTGCCTTGCTTCATGGATCGCATTGATAATGATTCTTATATTTGAACCAACAATGTGGATGATGTTTCCATCTGCATATTTATTAACTAATTTATTCTTAATCTATGAAACCAAGTAAAGAGTTACAAACTCAACTCGATAGACTCTCCAATACTGGAGCGTTCGCAGTCTCGACAACACTCAAAAAAGAACTACAAGAACTGACCGTATTCATCGGAGTGAACAAACTAATCAACCTCGATTGCGGAACGTGTGTGAGACAAGCAATGCACCAAGTCAACTCACATTTCAGAAAATCAACTCCAGTACTATCTATGAATATGGTCAAGTCAGTTAACGAGATGACATTCTCTGAACTTAAAAAATCAGCAAAGGCAAAAGGATTCAAAATAAATAGACAAACAACAAAACAACAACTTATCAAATTTTTATCAAATGATTAAATACAACGAACTACAAGACGGTTTCAGAATAGAATACAGACTTCTCGAAACAAAAGAAATATCTGAAAATGTCAAATCTGAACAACTACGATTCTATACAACTCCAATATACAACACAATCGAAGAACTTGAAATCAAAATGAATGAACTCAATTCATTAGAAAATTTCCGTGACGGTGTCGTTATCTCTTGCAAAAATTTTTCAAAAGATAAATAAATAATAGTATAAGAGTAATAGGAGAACCATTAAACTACTCTACACTATTAGTATGGCAAAGAAATCAAAAGAATTTATCGAAAACCTCGAACTGTATGCATACAAGTACATCGAGGAATGCGAATCGAATACAAGAGAACACGCAACTGGATCAGGTAAGGTGGTCGAGGTTCGAGATAGACACATCCCAACTATCGACTACTTTCTGAGGATATGGCTGCCGAAACATTTAGGAGAGACAATATCAAGAGCAACATGGTATCAATGGCTGATAGACAACGAGTCACAGTCAGACACTATAAAAAGAATTGACTCAGTATTCAAATCGCTTGCGGTCAATATTGTAGCGAATGAGGGTAAAGGAATCTTCTATGCAAAGAACCGTTTAGGGATGCATGACAAACAACACATTGAGAGTAAGAACGTAGATAAATTTGATTTTGATTCTTAGTGAGTACAGTAAAAGGATATAAACCGCATCCGAATCAGAGATTGATACATGACAGTATCATCAATGAGAATGCAAAATATTACGTCTGCAACATTGGTCGTCAATGGGGGAAGACTATGTTTGCAACGAATCAGATGTGTTACTGGTCAATCAATCGACCAGGCTCAGTCATTGCGTGGGTTAGTCCTATTTACAAGCAGTCAAAGAAAGTATTCGATGAGTTCGAGAGAGCAACACAATCGAGTGGGTTGTTTGAGTACAATCGTTCTGAGTTGGTCATTCGTGGATTCGGTTCTGTTATACAATTCTTTTCAGGAGAGAGACCTGACAATATTCGAGGTAATACGTTCGATTATCTTATCATTGATGAGATGGCATTCACTCGACCTGAGTTATGGACTGAGGTACTACAAGCGACTGTATTAGTCAAAGGTAAAAAGGTTATATTCATTTCGACTCCGAAAGGAAAGAACCATTTCTATCAACTGTCATTGCAACACAACTATGATGACAGATACAGATACTTTCATTTTAGTTCCTATGACAATCCGATGATTAACAAGTCAGAGATTGAGTCGATAAAGCGATCATTACCTGAACATATATTCAAGCAAGAATATCTCGCTGAGTTTCTCGACAACAGTTCAGGACTGTTTAAGAATGTGAGTGGTAACACAATCGAGTCGAGTGCTGATGCATCAGGCAAACTATATGGAGGACTTGACATCGGACGCGCTGATGACTACACTGTATTCACGGTTGTGAACAGTTCTAATCAGATGGTATATGTTGAAAGATGGAGACACGATGACTGGAGCAACATCATCGACAAGGTTGCAACTCAAATCAAAAAGTATCGAGCATTGACATATGTCGAGGTAAATAATCAAGGAGATGTATTCTATGAGATGCTGAAAAAAAAATGCGGAAACTTAGTCGAGCCATTTGTCACAACAACCGCAACCAAGCCGATTATGATTGAGGACCTCGCAGTCTGTTTCGAGCAAGGAACAATAAAGGTTCTGAATCAGGGATGGTTGATTGACGAACTTGAGTCGTTCACTTATGTATACGATCCAAAGACAAGAAAGGTAAAGTACTCAGCACCGAACGGAGTGCATGATGATGGAGTCATGTCTTTGTCACTTGCGGTTCAATCTAGAAAGAATTTATCAATGAAAGGTCAATATACAATACTGAAATAATGAACATAGAAATAAAAGTGCCACAGACAATCAAGGATTGTTCTCCTCAACAACTATCAAAATGGTTGTTCCTTTGTTCAGGTCAAAACGACTTGAGTACATTGATGGGTAAGTTAGATTTCAGAGTCGAGGTCGTTTCAATCTTCTCAGGACTATCCAAAACGAAATTGTACAATGTATCTGCTAGAGATATTCACGTACCGTTTAATCACTTAATTGATTTACTGTCATACGAACCAACTGAACCGAGCGGTGTCGTTTGTCTTGAGGGGGTCAAGTACGTATTCAATAAAACATTTGAACACAATCCAACTGGTCAGATAATTGACTTGAAACTAATCGAGTCGGTTTATGATGACCCTATTCAAGTTATGTCAATTCTGTATGTTGAGGATGGTATGACTTACAATCAGTCTGATGAGAATGATAGAATATTGAATCCATCATCAGTCAGAAAGGAAGTAATGTCGAGAGAGTTTCCAGGCGATGAGTTTCTGAATGTGTTCGCTTTTTTTTTGCACAGATTCGAGAGTTTGAGGGTCGCTACTACAATACTGAATCTGTCGATAGCGAGAGCGACGATGGAGATGAGTCGAGCAGAGATGATGGAGGAGATAGACAAGTATCGGAATGGTATGAATGGACTACGAACATCGACACACTCGCAACGAGAATGAGGAGAGACGTGAATCAAATCGTCTCGATGCCTTATGTTGAGTTTTTGTTTTGGAACAATTACTATCGACTCAGAGCAGAGGATGAATACAGACAGAAACTAAATAGATAAATATGCCAATAAATGAATCGCAAATATTACAACAGTTACACTCTGAGGGTGTCGGTAATAATCCATATACAAATGCTCTCACAGACCTTGCCAATGAGATAGTCAAATCATACAAGGATGTTCTCGACAATACAACTAAATCAGATGCTGGAGTATTAAAGCAATCAATTAAGGTCAAACCGTCAAAGAATGGCTTTGATATTGAAGCTGATTTTTATTTCAAATTTATTGATGATGGTGTTGCTGGAGTCGGTCAGTTCTCAGGTGGAATGAGTCCGAAAAGGGCGGTTGTTCAGAACAGTCCGTATCGTTTCAGGAATTTAGGAGTGCCTAAACTTATGGCGCAATCAATCCGAGAGTGGTCAGGCGCACCGATACAACAAGCCTATGCAATTGGTGTGAATATCAAGAGGTACGGAATCAAACCTCAGAACATATCTGACAAAGCAATCTCAGACAAGTTACTTGAGAGGATAAGTCTTGACCTTGCGACAATCACTGGACTAGCTATTGAGGTGGTCTTTGATAAGGTCTTTGAGAACTTTAAATGATGTAAACAGAACAACACTATTAATATGGCAATAACAATTGAATCAACTCCAAATATTATAACGACTGCATCGAATCCGTGTGTGTTTGTATTCTCGTCTGACAACACTACTCAGGATGCATTTAGTTTTGAGGTTGAGTTGACTGTTAATGGCTCGGTACATTCTAATCATTTGATTTTTGTCGAGTCAGGCAATCGAGGAAAGTTCAACGCGTCTGAGATAATTAAGTCAATTGTAAAGAGTCGCCTTGTAACTGATATGACTTTATCGGTTAACTACGCTGAGTCAATTTGTTCCTATTCAATTCGTATCATTGAGGTGTATGGCAATCCATCGGCTCAACAAGGGAGTTGGGTTTCATCAGGAACATTCAGAGCGTTCAACGGTTCATTGAGACACCCTGACTGGATTGGATTCGATTACACTCAATATGATATGGTTTCAACTGCAAACAGTTTATTTTTGACATCGTTTCCTAGAACGGAGAGATACTACTGTGCAATGGATGAGACAATGTTCATCAGCACTGTTATGAGTTTATCAGCATCATCAGAATTGAATGTGTATCTGTATGACTTAAGCGGTTCTGTAATTGCATCGAGTTTATCGAATCCGTTGGTTGATGGATATGTCATGGTCTTGAATGTATCTCCTCAGTCTTTAATTGATAATACATCGCTTTTGGCTGGAGATTTTACGAGCTGCTACTATTATACTGTTGAAGTTCAACACGGTTCGGCTGATACTGAGGATTTTAAAATATATATAGATAGAGAGTGTTCAATGTATGACTCTCATCGTTTGCATTGGTTGAATAAGTTCGGTGTATGGGATTCATATACATTCAATAAGTATAGTGAGGAATCAACATCTGTAAAGTCAAATTCTTATCAGATTGATCGTGGTACTTGGTCAGGTTCAAATGACTGGGAATATAACCGATATAACGGAGAACAATCTACTTATTCAAAAACAACAACAGACAAACTCAAACTAAACTCAGATTGGATAAAACAAGATAAACATAATTG
>ENA-OSIY01001482-OSIY01001482.1-marine-metagenome-genome-assembly--contig:-NODE-1482-length-12480-cov-9.688301_pt1 | contig 12480 bp, 15 predicted proteins | sample MGYA00237884_ERZ534233 | MGnify/ENA primary metagenome ERZ534233 (study PRJEB26412, sample SAMN06343840) | marine metagenome | isolation source: estuarine water | place: USA: Columbia River Estuary... | reverse complement strand
ATTTTAATGCAAACAACAAAACTTTTAAACCAATTCGATACTATGTACCCGTCGTCTGGTTTTTTATTAGAAAAAGAAAAATTTACACTACCTGAATTTTGTAAATATTGTTCAGTTTATGGATACAGCTACGGAGAGTCTTCGTTGACAATCGATGGTAAAACTCACAACTTAGAAAAAGGACAATATTTTGGTCTTAGCGTAAAAAATTCGCTAACTGCTGAAATTACAGATAAGCTGTTCATAGTGGTTCGATTAGGGTATATAGTTCCAAACACTATAGGATGGGTAGAAAAACGTGGTAGACTAAGTTACATTGACGGATGTAGTGATAGTCTATTGATATTTCCATCTAGGTTAGGGGATTCTAGTTTAAATTTATTGTATTTTCCACCAGGAATCGAACAAACATTTCACAGACACCCTAGTATTAGGCTAGGGTGTGTTATTGACGGGCACGGACACAGGGATCAGGGCGATGGCAATAATGTTACTTCTACAGTATTAGCTGAAGGTACTGCTTTTTGTTTAAACGAACAAGAACGTCATCGGTTTAAAACAACAGATTCGAGCATGACTATTATAGCATTTCATCCAGACGGCGATTGGGGTCCTACAGACCATAATCATACTATGCTTAATAGAACATACGTTGATAAATAAATAATATACCAAGGAGACTTAAATGTCATATACCGCAATAGAAACAAAAACAAAACCACAGGGAACTAAGTGGTTTGGTAGCGTAGAGCCTGATACTGCTTTACGTGCAGATGCAATTCTAAACTCTGCAACAGGTTTTATATCTGTCGATAAAGTGAGAACACGTAACAATGTTGTAAGGACTTATGTATTTGATACAAAGGCCAATTTCACCGCTTATCTTTCTGCAAGATCGAGTAATGCAGATGAAATTGCTAGACAAAATTACAATACAGCAAACGGCATAGTAACTACTTTAGAACAATAAAGGTTTAAAAATGATCAAACTAGGTACCGTGGATCATCACGGTGAAAAACTAGTCGTATTGTTCAAAGAATCATTGCACGATAGTTCGGCTCTTCCATTAATATTAGAAACTTACAGTGAATTATTAAGGAACGGTTTTGCACAATTCTCTATCCCATTTAAAAATAATTCAAAAGTCGTATGGTTAGAAAATAACAACGGCGTTATTTTAGGTGGGATTTGTTTTGATTATTTTCAAGATCGTAGAGAAGCATGGATATACTTGAGTTTTACTGCTCCTGAATTTAGGGGTCAAGGTATAAATGAAATATGCCATACTCATTTTGAAAAAATTTGCAAAGATTATGGCGCTGTATCTATAGGCAGCACAGTAGCCGTTAATAATGTTAGTAGACTAAAATCTGCAAAAAAAGTAGGACTCGAGCCTGCCTATTATAAAATGTTTAAATCCATATGAAAGAAAAAATAATCGTAGTAGACAATAATACTAATGGAGTCTTATGCGAATGTACTACTCACAGTATAGCACACTCTGTTAGCTGTGGATTTATTAATTCCGGTGTTAAAATTTTACCATCAAACTTGCCCTGGAGATATGAAGAATTCAAACAAGATCTAAATAAACGTGATGAACATTACCAATTCATTAACGGAAATATTTTACCAATGAATGCTAATCTAATCACAGAAAAATGGATAAAATTAAAAGATTTATCTAGACTTAGACGTGATTTTCATTTAGCTTGGGAAACTAGATGCAAAATGTATTTGCTGAATAGAAACGTGGATTATCCCCATACAGCAGAATTCGAAGGTTTTCTTTGGCGGGAACTAGATCGCTGTAATCCCGAAACTAATTTTTATACTCAGCCTATAGTCGAATGGGCAGCACTCACTGATATTGATGTTGCCACTGCTTATCAAGAATTAAAACTTAAGGCAGAATCTCGAGGATTACAATATATTAGAAATCATGCCATACATCAAAAGTTTGTATTCCTACTAAATCAAGAAACAACATTAGAGGGTATTAGACAAGTACTAAATAACGGCATGGGAAATTTAATTAATAAAGCACAAATATGAAATCGTTATACTATGCAAGATGTCAGACATTGATTAACTGGCCCGGAGACGACATTCGTGTTTGGGGCGGTATCAATAATTTGATTGGAAAAAATGTAGGTCTTGTCGATCGAGCCGGTGGTGTTACAATGCCGTTTAATTTTAAGATTTATCCTGGCTTTGAAATGCCTTCACTGCAAGGCGATCCGTTTACTATGACCTATGACGATTGTTGTAACGAACAAGCGCAGTATATAATTAATAAAAGTAAACAGGCCAATAAGCCTATTACTGTGCTTTATTCTGGCGGCATAGATAGTACTCTAGTTCTAATATCATTGATGAAAAATTTAAATAAAAATGAATATAGAGAAAGAATTATCGTTGCATTAAGTGTTGATAGTATTGTAGAAAATCCAAATTTTTATTACAAACATATCAGAGGTCAATTCAACATAATATCCAGCGACAACATTGGTTCACTGCTAGATGGCAAGTCAATTGTTGTTGGAGGTGAACACAACGACCAACTATTCGGCAGCGACATAATTGGTAACATTTATCGTGAAACTGATTTCTCCGACATACATAAACCTTATACTAGAGAATTCGTAACGTCGTGGTTCATTAAGAAAAGTGTTGACCCTGTGCATGCTAACAATTGGTTTGATATATTAGATCAACAAATTAAAACAAAAGCAGAGTGTGAAGTCATAACCAACTATCAGTTCTTTTGGTGGTATAATTTCTGCTTTAAATGGCAAAACGTTTACTTTAGAATTTTAGGTGTGCTTGATAAAAATAAAAGAAGTATGATAACTCAAGAGTTTATCAACGATAACTTTTTGCATTTTTACTCGTCAAAATCATTCCAGTTATGGAGCATGACTAACACTGACAAGAAAATATTAGAGAACTGGGAATCTTATAAAATAGAGTCTAAAAAAGTTATATTTGACTTTAACAAAGATCAGGACTATTTTGACAATAAAGTTAAAATAGGTAGCTTGTATAAGTTGTTTATACAACGAGACACTGCCGAAGCCATAGATTCTGATTTTAACATCATCGACGATGGTGCCTTAATTCCCAGTGATTTTTATAATAAAGACAACAGCTTTACTAATTTTTAAAGCCAATTGTACCACCTTCAGATTCTATTCGTTTGACCATTAAACTAATCCCGCAGTTTGTTATTTATAAACTCATTAACAAGTTATAGTATTCTCTATACTTGTTGTTTAATCTAGTTCTGTAATCAGAGTTATCTAAATTTTGCATAGGGGTATTAAACAAATATTCTTTATCATAGCCCAATAGTTGCATGTTGCCAACTATCCATGGACTTGCTTTTCTTAAGTTATGTTCATTTAGATATCGATATATAGGAACTAAAAATTCTCTAGATGATTCTGAAGTCCATGTTTCATTTACCCAACCGTTTGTGTGCCATGTGTCATCATTAAATGTGAAACCATACTTGTCTGCGTTTTTTTCAAATTCACTGTTAATACTATATCTATTGCTTTTCTTAGGATTATTAAGACCCAATGGCGCATAAGATAAACTATGTAAATTATTTTCTTTGTGCCATTTTAAAGTGTTCATTATATCTTCAGGAGTTTCTTTTGGCAGTCCACAAATAAAACTTAATAATTGTGGAATTTTTCCTTCCCACAAATCATGATACAATTTGGGAATAAAATCTTTGGCTCGTTTGCCGCTCCATGCTTTACCTACTAAATTACTAGCATAAGGATGTAAACTTTCTAATCCATGGAATGCACCCCATAACCCAGATTCTTTGAGCATATAAGCCATGTCCGGAAACCTATCAATTAAATCAGCTCGTAAATATGCAGAGTACTCGATCTCGAATGGCAAGGTCTTAGTCATCTCTAAGAATGCTTCCATCTTTGGCACAGTATCATTGAATGTATCGTCTAGAATCATGTAACGAGTAACACCAAATAACTCGTAATTACTCATTAGTTCTTCTTTGACATATTCCATGCCACGAGTGTAGTCTAGTTTGCCTTTACCTAGATGAGGGTAATTACAGAATCTACATGCAAAAATACATCCACGGCTTATGTCTAAAGGTAAAGTTTCTCCAAACAAAACTGCATCTTGTTTTGAAAATCTAAAATCATCATGTTCTATATTATAGATTTTATTTCTTGCTTCATAATAATAAATTCTGCTTTTTACAGGTATACCCGGTTGAATATGCGAATATTTTGTGATCATTCTGCTTAAAGGAGGCTCTGTTCCTTTTTTAAGATGATCTATATACTCTAAAAATATATCTTCGCTGGCATCAGTATAGCTCATAATTACAGCATCAAACGTTGTGCCGCCATACACGTGATCACTGGCATAACCGCCTAGTACAAATTTAATCTGCGGATATTCTGATTTAATTCTTATGGCTGCTTTTAATATATTTTCAGGGAACGCATTATACGATCCGTCTTTCCATTGAAAAGTTAGCTTACCTTTGCCTTCTGTATTATAAGTAAGAAATGTTGTAGATACTCCTACGACTAATGTTTCTGCTGTTATAAATTTTTTCGTAGCAAGATAAATTTCTTCTTCAGTTAGATATTGCAGAAACTCAATGACTTGTCCGGTATATCCGTGTTTTTTAATCCAGTGATTTATTTTATACGGACCCACATATCTAGATAAAAGATCTTGTCCGCCATTGAGAGAGTTCCAAAAAATTACATTCATATGATGTATTTATTAAACTAGTCTGCTTGTCTTGTTAAAAAATATTTTCGAATAGAAGTGGATTTGAAATGTTCTTTAATACTTTGTTCTACAACTTCTTGTGAGAATTCTTTACAGCTGAATACATCAAGATATATTTGGCCTAAATTATCTACAAAATGAGCAACAATACTAGATGTTACAATAACTTGAACTACTGTGAATCCTGCTTTGTCTGGAAACTCGGCAGCAGTATATTCTATGCGAGGTTCGCCGATTGGTTGCATGTCAATGTCTCTAACAAGTTTTCTAATCCATGAGTTGACATTGTTATAATCTGACATCTTTGCAGGATCACATTGTCCGCAATCTAAAATTAAATGATAACCCCAATACTTCATTAAAATGTCCTATCTTCATTTTTTAAAATTGAATAGTACACTTCTGAATTCACAGTGAACCAACTCGAGTTATACAATGTACCAGAGTGTTTTTTGTATTTCGGACGTTGCCAGGCTTTAGTCTCATAATCTTTGAAAGAATAATATCTATCTGGTATAAAATTTTTCATAAAATCCATTGAACAATCTAAATCAACCCAATTAAATCTAAACAACCCGTATTTTTCAAACCTAGCACAGACTTCATTTATCATCATCTCTTGGTCAGTTACATCATCGCAGTACTGAGTTAATAGATACCATTCAGGTTCTTCACCTGAAAAATATGTACAAGAAATTCCCTTTAATGTATTTGCATCGTCATAATATCCAAAAGCATACCATGTTACTAGATCCGAAATATATGTTTCTTTAAATTCTTGTAATTTATTTGGAGGAATAATTGTTTTTATTTGTTCATAATGATGCATGGTTAATTTTCTTAGCATTGTTCTGTTCCTTGCAATTTAATCATAACTTCCTTGTATGTTAAGTATGGATGAGAATCTCCAATATTTTCTGGCATTAATGCGCCTAACATTTGTTTAGACTCGTGCAATAGTCCTTTTAGATTTTCAAACCCTGTACCTTTTGATTTTTTACGTAGACCTGGAATTATCTCTCTGAGTATTTGATTCTTAACTGGAGTAATAGATAAAAAAGGCGAAGTTGGCAGTTGTATCGATTTCACTCTCGGATGTTCAAGATAATACAGCATTAATTCAGGAGTATAACTAAACCATTCTATTACAAATGGAATGTTGTATATCTTAGAAAATCTAACGTGTGCGGCTTCGTAAGTTTCGAAATTACGCAATACCCATTCATGTGCATGATTAACTATGCGGTATTTTTCTATTAACAGTTCGCCGCCAAGTACAGTCGGCACACCTAATGTGCGAGATATATCAAAAAATACTAAAAATGGCAGTAATTCGCATTGTATTTCTCGTGCAAGTTCTGCGGCTCTACCACTGTGATAAAACTCTTTAACATCGAAGTCGATTATTTTGTATGCGACTTCTAGCTCTGTTAACAAATCAACGGCTTCATTAACATCACCGGAGTTGTAATCTCCGTTAAATTTAATAATAATACATAAAGGCTTTAATCCTTGCTCAACATAACTTCTTACCATTATTTCACTGTCTAAGCCGCCTGAAACAAATAATACAAGATCTGACCCAAGATCGTTATATTGTAGTTGTGCAATTCTCAATCGTTCTTTATTGTAATCATTTTTTAGATAATAATCCATATCAATTGTGCCAACGTCAGTTGTATATTGCTGAAATTTATTTGTTCTGACACCAAACAGCTCTCCGTCTATAAAGTGTTTATAATGATTATTATGAGTTAAATTAAACATATTATTTTAAGATAGTATACCAACTTTTTAATTCTTCGTCGTATTGCTTTTTAGTTGTAGCTAAATTACTTGCCATTGGTAAAATATCTTTTAATTTAAAGAAAGCTTTGGTATTTTCATCGGTGTTATATTCTTGCCCAAGTTTATTAATATACTTGACAAAATCATCACTGGCATCCTTATTAGTGACCACTACCCATTGTGATGTGGATCCTTTATTAATACCTAGACATTCTTTAATAGATATCAACCCATCGTATCTGCTTAAACTAGAATTTGCAAGTACTTGTAATTTAGTATTGTCTTTGTCTAATCTTGTAGATAAAAATATAATATCTAAACGAGCTCCTAATAAATCTACTATAGCTTCTCCTATGCCTTTGTATGGTACTTCGGTATAATTTTTATATTTCTCTATGACAAAGTTAGCAGGAATACTAGTAATACTATTCTTACCAGATGATCCTATAAAGAAAGGTCTAGGATCGTTTCTCAATTTTTCGCAGGTTAAATTTTTGCTAGTAGGTACAGCTAAAAACATAGGAGCATCTGCAAGAATACTTGCTATTTTAAATTCGTTTTGTGTAAATGTTCCTGCAACCAAATTAACATAAAATGAACTGCTATTAACTAATACTGTTCTTCCAGTAGAGTTCAATAACTTAGCTGTTCCTATTTGGCTACCGGCACCTACAACATTTTGAACTATTACTGGTTCGCCGGTTTTGTTTTCGATATAAATTGCAAAATGTCTGGCTACCGTATCAAATGCTCCCCCAACTGCAAATGGAACTATCATTCTAATTTCAGCGCCGGCTGTTAGATGAATTGCCATAAAGGCAAGAATTGTTAATAACTTTTTCATACTATACTATTATAGCTTAAATATCATTCTTTGTCAATAACATATGGTTTACTATAGAACGTAATACTACTGATTGGGATATCGTCAACATTGTATTTAAAATAGTCATGATGTTCTCTAAGTAAAATTTTATATTTTTTGATTAGTTTATTCCTGCCTTCAGATATACTTCTAAAAAACCATTTATCCTTAAGGCTTAACATAATACTGCCACCTACTTTGTCATTTCTAAATGTATCTACATTTTCTTCTGGATATACCACTCTTTCTAGTTCTTTTTTCTTTAACCAACTTCCGCCGGGAAATTCTACTCCAATCGGATGTTCGATAAAAGGGCCAGTGTTTGCAATATTTTCTACAGCTCCTAACCTAACATCTTTATATGATTTGATACTGTTTAAAGTTTTAGCAACAACATGACATTGTTTGATTGTAAGTTCTGGTAGATCCGGAGTTACAAAAAATGGTTCGTCGTAAAAATTAGTTAGTGGTACGTCTAATAATTTATGATAAAAGAATGGTCTTACTGCAAAGTCGCTGACACTATCTGTAAATTTAAAATTCCACTTGCCGTCTATATTAAACATGTTCGGTTTATCATAGCCCCACATATAGCATATCTTTTTTCCTTGATCACTGATATCAATATGACTTTGATTTTGTAGTTTAAACATTGGCGACTTGTATGCCATATACCAAGGCGGGAAAGGTCCATTAAAGTAATACATGAAATTTTCAAAATGGAATGGATCATCAAATTGGTTTACTATTAATTCTCCAATGTCTTTGTATGTAACTTTGGTATTAAATTTTGTAAGGTCGAGAGTATCAATATAAGGAATTGCTTTTCCAAAAATTTCTTGATTTAATTTGGAATTATCACCCTGATAAGTTTTGTTTCCGCATATGATGATCTCGTCTATTTTTATATTATTTTTATAAAATGTATTCAATATAACATGGCTGTCGATTCCGCCACTGTAAAATAGTACAATATAGTCGTATTTTTCTCTAAGTTGTTGTGCTCGTTGTTTATATAAGTCTGATAAACTTGTTGTCGGTTCAACAGTCCAATCATATCGGCTCATTTCATTATCATTGAAATTAAATTTTATATTTTCGGTTGCAATACCATTTTGAATTGCAATTTGCCATGCTTCATATTTGCTAAAAGTTTTAATATTACCGACTTCAAAAAAGCCATATTTTGTATATTGATAGTCGTCACTGAAAAAAGGCATATATCCTCGATGTTTAAGTATATTTACAATTTAGTGTCAATAATTTATAAGGTATTGACCTATAAATATTTTTATGCTACCACTATACTTCGAACCAAAGAACTTACCTGATCCACCAATAGATTTAGTTAATAGCCTATTAGATCAATGGATCGAAAAATATAAATCATTAAAAAAAGTTAAAAATTATCCAGACATTGATATTGTATTGGGTTTTGATTGTTTAAATGCAGAAACAAAAAGAATCAGTACTTTCGATCCGATAAAGCACGAACTATCAAATTGGCTCGATAATAATGTAATGACAACTAATAGATCATATAGTAATTGGATTTTGCGAGTGTTACATGTGTATTCGACGTCAATTAATAAAGATCAAAAAATACAAATTTATGAAAAGCATCTAGACTCTAAATACAAAGACGATAACTTAGAACCTAACAACTATATATTAATTTACAATCTTACTGAATCAAAAGGAGATCTAACTTTTTATCAAGAACAAGGACATCCATTAATTAGAATAGACAGACCAGTTTTTTTAGGCACATCTAATAAGTTACATCAATTGCCACACGAGACATTGATATTTAATGATTGCATTGAAGTGGGAAGATACTGCCCGGAGCCAAAAACTTGGTACCTGTCTAGGATCGATGTGATCCATAGTGTAGAAAATGCAAACACTAACCCTCGAATTGCATTACAACTTAGGCTCACTGAAAGTGAAGCAGAGCAATTGATAAATTTAAGACAATAAATTTATTCAGGGATCTTATGTTTAGTCGGACCACGGCCATAGTAATCGTATTCTGGATTGCTGTTAAAATAAAGAACTCGTCGTCTAGGAAAGCGTTTTAATTGTCTTTCTTCATCCATCATCTTATTATCCATTACATCTATTAGTAAACTAATTTTTGGGGTCGACCCATCATTCCTTGCTAAATGAGGTGTTATGTTATCAATCTCGTAGACCATCGGTGTTTCTAGTTTAAAGTCTCTACGTCTACTAACAAAGTACGCATCATCTACTAGTAATGGAATTTGTATTCTTCTTCCACATAAATGATAAAATCTAACATCCGTGTGTTCTTTTAATGAAGACTTTGGATCTATATAACTTACTTCACAGGCAAATAATTCCATGCCGTTAAAAGTTGGCATCTTCATTAATTCATCTAAGATATTTTTAATTGGCGTTAAATCTAAATCACTGACATCCTGTTCCCATGCCGGACCGAATTGAGAACCAACTGTTGGTGCTCCTATAGGTAATGGAATTGATATTAGATAATTTGTAAGTTTTAATGCAGGTTCTGGTCTACTGAATCTAGGTTCTTTATAATTGATCGAACACGCAAATTTTCTTGCATCTTCTATCAGACCAGGATTCATTTGTCCTACTATTTTACAGCCTTCATAAAAAAACATAATTAATATCCAAATAAAACTTTTCTTGCTTGCAAGAAATTGAGTTTTTCAAATAAGGTACTTCTCAATGTCAAAATAGTTCTTTCGTTCGGACTATTAGTATTATCGACTTCATGAAAGAGATCAGTATTGAATAATATTACTTCACCTTGCTCGGCAGTCATTGATTTAACAGGTCTAATAGTATCTTTTTCTAATCTTCTATTATAATCTGCAATTTCCCTACTCGAGTTGCTAGGGAGGTTGTCAATTGGGCGCCCAATAAATGCATTAGTATCATACCAACTTGTAACGCATTTATCATCGGCAATATCGACATTATAATTGATTCCCATAGGAACAGCAAGGCCGTCTCGATGCGGACGATAGTAATGCTGTGGCTGTGTTACAAATAACGAGACTCTTTTTGTATTAAGACTCAACTCGTTGGCACCATATACGTTATTAAGAATTTCTGTACCAACGAGTTCCGGCAATCTATAATTAATAAATTTTAGTTTGCGTGGTAGTAAATCTACATACGAAGATTTTTTCTCTTTACACATAGCAATTACTTCATCTGATCCGGTGTGCTTATACCGAATAAAGTACGGACTACAATCTTCTATGATCTCAAACTGCATATTAGTGTGCCGATATGTATTTTGATGGTTTTCCATCGCCACCAAAGGTATTCATTCTCATAGCATCATTGGCTAATTTTTCATGATCTATTAGAGTTTCTAATGCAATTAACTTTCGTTCGTCCCAGAAATCAAAGCCTAAGAAATAAAAAGGCTTATCTCCTTGATTGTTAAATGTATGTAACTCAACATCGGGATGGAATTGCCACAAAGATCCTTTTTCTGCAAGTGCTTCTTCATTTTCAATTTGAATGCTCATTGATTTGTCAGTATTATCACTAATTATAAAAATATTTCTAGTAATAAAACGATGATATAAATAATTATCTCTATGTGGTAATAATTTTTTGCCTGGTGGTAGTTGCCATACACACATTCTGCCAAACGGTGATCTTGCATGTGCCGGGCTCAATGTTCGTACATGACGACAGAACTCTAATGTTTCTTTTAAAGCTGGATTAAATTGATTTCCTTCTCTAACACTTGCAATAATACTCGGAAAAGAAAAATAATTTAAATTTCGATTAACAAACTTCATCCATGCTTGTTCGAATATTTCATGTGAGCTCGACTTTGGCCAAAACCATTCATTGATAGCATCGTCGGCAGCTATTTCGGCTGCTATTCGATCTGCCCAGTTTTGTAAATCATCAGCTATAAATTTCATAAAATTCCTTATTACTTAAATATTTATTATTAAAACAACAAAATATTATTCTAAACAATAAGATATAATATATCTATCTTTGTTTTCATTGCGATTGATTAAGGATTCTACACAATGTGGCTGACAAGTGGCAATTATATACGCATCGCCGTCGTTCATTTGATAAGTATGTTTTATATTTTTTTCGTCAATGAAAGTATCAACTACTAGTGCTCCAGAATAAACATGTGTTAAACACGTATTACTATTTTTTAATCCTATATTAATAGAATGTGATCTTGTTCTATCAAAATGTAAATCTACATTTGTGCCAGCTAGGACTTTAATTAATAATACGTTATCTGCTATAATATTATGATTTAAAAATATGTCTACTAGTTTAGAATTGTTATCTAGTTGGCGTAAGGTATTTTGTATTTGAGTTAACTCGTTAGCTACTTCTCGGCAGTAATGCGAAAATTTAATATTAAAATTCCTTGAAAAATATATACCGCTGTCAAAATATTGCCAATGGGCTTCTTGGCTTGACAAAGAAATAACATTGCCCTGCTCGTCAATAATTACTTTAAAGGCTTTTGTAATTTCTTCCGGGTCCCAAGAAAATTTCATACCACTAGTAATTAACTGAAAAACGTCATGCATTTTTCATCCCTTTTAACTCATTAATTACACGTTCTGCACTAATACGCTTTAAGTCTTCTCTAAACTGTGAATGATTTAGTATTTCATTTTGAATTTGATCTTCGGTTTTATTCACGTGCCAGCCACCTGCAACTTTCCAACCTGCAAACCTTTGATAAGGCATACTTTGTATGTTCAATTTAGTAGTTAAATCGGAAGCAGATTTAACTGTAAAATATTCATTTTTCCATTGACTGGAATTGATAGGGATTTGATATCCGAAGTCTTCAAAGTTTTTATCAAACGTTGATTGAGAATCTTCGGCAGTAATACCATCATTTCTGATGCCAAGAGTTTGCCATATCCAGGAACGAAACGGGCTATTTTTACTGATCATGTAATCTTGAGTTTTATAAATATCCTCCGGGGATTCGTGTGGCAATCCTATAATAAAACTAGCATGAATTAAAATT
>ENA-OSIY01001481-OSIY01001481.1-marine-metagenome-genome-assembly--contig:-NODE-1481-length-12486-cov-4.755017_pt1 | contig 12486 bp, 13 predicted proteins | sample MGYA00237884_ERZ534233 | MGnify/ENA primary metagenome ERZ534233 (study PRJEB26412, sample SAMN06343840) | marine metagenome | isolation source: estuarine water | place: USA: Columbia River Estuary... | reverse complement strand
ATGATACGGCGACCACCGAGATCTACACCTCTCTATTCGTCGGCAGCGTCAGATGTGTATAAGAGACAGAATAATATGTCTTAAATTTGAGACACTTGTAGTACAGGTTAAGATATGTTTTTTAAATCATACAGTTAAAGTGTCTTTTATTTACGACACCAATAAAAACCATACTCGTTTATTGAAAAGAGGAGGTAAATTAACCAGCTTAATCAGGCTTGATTGACAGCTTGCTTTGAATAAATTGGCTATGCGGTATGTAAAGTAAATCGGCTATTTTTCTAATGGTGTAATCTTCATCAGGACTGAGTTCATGATCAGCGTAGGCAATTGACCATAACGAATCAAGAACAGCTCTTTTCTCGTCTGAGCCATAGATAGCATTTATGACTCTTGTAAACTGTTGGTAGTCTGCTGCTGCGTCTGCTTTAGATTGACTCAACTGGCAAAGGGTTTCAAGCTCGCTCCCACTCAAAGAGAAATGCGTCTGAAGTTGCTTGCGATAACTATCTTGCTCTAGTTTTTCAAACTTATGGTCGGCTCGCATAACTTCATATAACAGCACTGCTGTCGCCAGTTCAATTGTATGCTGGCTATCATTTTCCTCGATTTCTAAATAACGTTTAAACCATTCTTGGATATTGGCAATCATACTTCCTCACTTTCCACTTATTATTGATTGACTAAGGGCTAAAGCTGCTTCATAAGCTGACTCTACCGAGGTACCAAAACTCCAATCGCCCCCGGCATATACTCCATACTCGTGTTGATTCAATATACCTAACGGCTTTTGCCCCTCGCGAGATCTTGCATAACGCCAGTAATGCGCATACGTGTTCAAAACTGACGTATCAGGTAAATTAAACAATTCGCAGAGTCCCTTAGTGGCAATAGATATCGCTTTATCTTTCCCCTCCTTGCCTAAGTCATCTGATAAGTGATTTGTGAGTTGAGCCACCCATATTTCGGTTTTGCCTCCCGTGTCGGCATCAAATACTTCAGGTCGCAATGGTTTACCTGAATCCCGAACTAGAGTACGTATAGATTGGTTTTCTAGGTGAACTAAATCAACATCTGAAACGACCAATTGATTTAATTTAAAGGCAATCGACCAACAACTTGTCCAGGATTGCGAAAAGTCAGGCAGTTTTAAAGATAAATCAGATTGTTCAATTATCACCTTACTTTGTGGCCAAGGAGCAGTTAATACTACTTTATCAAATAACTCAGCCTGCCAAAGCCCATTTGATTGAAGTTGCCATCCTTTACCAAAAATGTAACGAATTTGGCTAATTAAGTTATTGGTATACAAGTTAGCATTTTTTATCCAGTGTCGACATGCAGCGTTCATCTTGCTGTTAAAAACGTAATAATTATTGTGACTGACAACGTTTTCTAATGACTGCTGAATGTTAGTATTTTGGTGTGAGACAAATATGTTCCTAGGCCATTGACTTACAATATTTTGTTCACAGAGGCTCCGCATAAAATCTATAAAACCAATTTTTTGGGCAAACACGATGGTGGCACCTAAATCACACTGTCCCCAATCGGTTTGTTTTGTACTAGCCCGTCCTCCACAGCCGCGTGACTTTTCAAAGATGCTGACATCTACACCTTTTGACTCGATAAAATTTGCCAACAAACAACCCGTAATGCCAGCTCCTACAATTGCAACTTTCATACATCATCACCGTTATCTGTAAACACAATAAGATGTTCCAAGTCTAAACGGATGCCTATAAGCTCATTCAATTGGTGATCATGATGACTCAGTGCCAAACACAATACCCTAGGATGGCCAACGTATTGCAATTCTAGTTGGTACAAAATGTGAGATCCTTTAAAGGATCTATCCACCACTTTTGCTAAAGTATCACTTTCATCATCATGAATGATGTCGTCTGGACGAACTAAAAATACAACCTTATCACCTTGCTTAAATCCACTCTTAGGGTTGATCGGGAAGACACCTAAACTGCTATTTAACCTAATATTGTCATCAATTGTTGCAGACAAAAATACCCCATCACCAACAAACGACGCCACAAAACGATTAGCAGGACGATGATAAAGCGCGTAAGCATCTGTCCATTGTAATAAACGCCCTTCGTTGATCACACCTATTACATCAGCCATAGCAAACGCTTCGTGTTGATCATGGGTAACCATAAGAGCGGTGGTATTTTCGTGTTTTAAAATTATTCGGAGTTCTTTGGCTAGCTCATCTCTTAACTCTGAATCTAAGCTAGAAAAAGGTTCGTCTAACAATAATAAATCAGGTTTTGCAGCTAAAGCTCTCGCTAGGGCAACACGCTGTTGCTGGCCTCCTGATAGAGCATGAGGGTATCTATTGTCGTAACCGGGTAATCCCACTAACATCAGTAATTCAATTACTCTTTGACACTTTTTTGCACTGCTTTGCTGATGCAAACCAAAGGCTATATTTTGTGCAACCGTTAAATGAGGAAACAACGCATAGTCTTGGAATACCACCGCCACTCGGCGTTTTTCAGGTTCCAGGTGACTATACAGAGAGCTTACCAACTTTTTACGTAAGCATATTTGTCCTTCTGTTACCTTCTCAAATCCGGCCACTGCTCGCAAAATCGATGTTTTACCACATCCTGAAGGTCCTAGCAAACAACCTATTTGCCCAACACCTAATTCAAAAGTAACGTCTTTAACGGCTTCACTTTTTTGATAAGCAACGGATACACTATTGAGACTTAACATAAGTTCCTTAATTGTCATGCGAACTATGTGGGCTAGATTTATCCATCAACAACGTCAACAAAATAACAGGTAATATGCCAACACTGACGATAGCTAAAGCAGGTAATGCCGCGTCCATTAAGCGTTCGTCTGAGGCGAGCTCAAATGCTCTGACTGCCAATGTATTGAAGTTAAATGGGCGTAAAATCAAAGTAGCGGGAAGCTCTTTTAACACATCCACAAATACTAACAATAAGGCGCTTAGTACGCTGGTTTTCATTAGTGGCACATGAATAGTTTTGAGGATCTGCAAAGGTTTATACCCTAAGGAACGTGCAGCATCATCCATACTAGGTTTCACTCTAGATAAACCTGTATCAATGTTATGCATTGCAACAGCTAAAAAACGACTACTATAAACCAAAATCAGAGCAAATAATGATCCTGAAAAGACTAAACCAACACTTATGTCGAACCAATTCTCAGTTAACGTATTTATTTTTATATCCAGCCAACTTAGCGAAATCATTGCACCTATAGCGATAACAGTTCCGGGCACTGCATATCCAAGATTAACCACGCCTACCAGAAATTGAATCGGCTTAATGGGATTAAGCCGTTTACCATAAGCAAAAAGAAGTGCCAATATCACTGCTGTTATGGATGCAAGGGCTGCCAAATAGAAACTATTCCATAACAATAACCAAAATTCACTGGTAAGTTGTTTGGAGTATGTGATTGACGCCCATTTTAATAATTGTAAAACAGGTAATATAAAACCCAAAAATACAGGTGTAACACACACAAATGGTACCCAAAACGCTTGACTACCTGTTAATCTTTGCCTTGTGACTTGCTGCGCTTTTTGTCCTTGAAAATAATAGCGAATTTTGCGCCTAGACAGATATTCAAGAATAAGTAACAACACCACAAAACTGGTTAACATAGCAGCTAATTGTGCGGCTGCAATACCATTACCCAAACCGAACCAGGTCCTAAAAATACCCGTAGTAAAAGTACTCAAACCAAAATATTGCACCGTGCCATAATCAGCAAACGCTTCCATCATTGCTAAAGCCGCCCCCATTAAAATAGCAGGACGAGCCAGAGGTAACACTACTTTAAACAGGTGTTTACTGGGGCGAACGCCTAAGCTTCGTGATACTTCTTCAAGGCTAAATGGTTGCTCACTAAAAGCAGTTCTAGCTAACAAATAAACGTAGGGGTAAAGCACCAAGGACAACATAATAATAGCGCCAGTCAAAGATCGAATATCAGGGAAAAAATAATCACCATATTGCCAATGGAATGTATCCCTTAATGATGTTTGGATTGGGCCCGAAAAGTCCAATAAACCTGTGTAGGTATAGGCAATAATGTATGCTGGCATCGCCATTGGCAACAATATCAACCATTGTAATTGTTTTCGACCTGCAAATTCATACCTTGCAATACACCAAGCTAATACAGTGCCAATCACGATGACTAAGAAGCCAACACCAAAGGCCAAAATGAGAGAGTTAACAATATAATCAGATAACACTGTTGAGGATAGATGTTGCCATATTTCAGTTTGAGGAAAAAAAACACTCACAAAAACTAGGCCAAGTGGTGCCGCAAGTATAATGCAGCCTAATGGGATGGTTACAAACCAAACGTTGAAACAGCTATAGAAACGGTTTATGTGTTTCATAAACTGGTTTATTTTACTAAGAAAAATTTATGAATATTTATGCTTACTTCCACCCAGCACGGTCCATCATCTTAACGGCTGTTGCATTTAACTCACCTAGTTTACCTAGGGCAACTTGTTCAGCTTTGAATGTGCCAAATGACTGAAGTAGTTCACTCCAAGCAATATCGGGTAAAACAGGGTATTCATGGTTAGTGGTGGCATACCATAGCTGCGACTCTTTACTGAGTAGAAAATCGATTAACTTTAATGCAGCGTTTTTATTGGGTGCATATTGCGCTAAAGAAACACCAGATATATTAATATGCGTGCCACGGCCAGCTTGATTTGGCCAAATGACCTTTACTCTTTTAGCTTGCTGTTGGGTTGTTTCATCCTCAGAACTCAACATACCTGCAAGATAATAAGTGTTAGCTATAGCAACATCACAAAGCCCTGCAGCTAAGGCTTTAATTTGATCTCGGTCACCACCTTGTGGATGACGAGCAAAATTGTTAACAAGACCGTTAACCCATTCCTGGGCTGCGGATTCACCCAACTGAACAATTAGCGAGGCCACCATAGATTGATTATAAATATTACTCGAACTGCGAATACACACTCGCCCTTTCCATTCAGCGCTAATTAAATCTTCTAAGTTGGCTATTAATTGAACATCAACCTTATCAACAGAGACCATCATAGGCCGAGCGCGCAATGATAAGCCTAACCAATGCCCCTGCTCGTCACGAAAATTATTTGGCACGGTTGCAATTGCAGCAGATACTGATATGGCTTGTGTTAGCCCTTGCTGTTTAGCGCGGTATAAGCGACCTACATCTGTTGTTAATAATAAATCTGCAGGGCTATATTTACCCTCACTCTTTAAACGAGTAATAAGGTTGTCCGCGTTACCTGTAACGAGATTCACTGAAATACCCGTTTGCTGGGTAAATTTATCCAATAAAGGTTTTATTAAGGCTTCTTTGCGCGCTGAATACAAATTCACCTGCTCGGCCATAACTAATGGCGACAACATTGTTGTTATTACAAGCATACAGGAAATGATATTTTTCAAGAGTTATTACACCTTTCTACAGACAATTGCAAAGATTGAAGTCAGATCTTAATCTAATTGAGAATTATTCTCAACAAAGATTTGTTATTCTTCATACATGAAATAATGTGTTGGTTGCATGCCTAATGATTCATAGGTTTTTTGGGCGATAAGGTTTTCTTTTTCTACGTATAACCTAAACCCACATACATTGTGTTGTTGCTCAGCTAAAGTTTTAACTTGGGCGTACAATTTTGCATAAATACCTTGGCGCCTGAAGTCTGGCGTAATATAAACACTTTGAACCCACCAAAAGACACCATTGCGCCAATCACTCCATTCGGTGGTCACCATTAAACTACCCACCACCATGTCATTTTGTTCTGCTACCAAATAAAAACCTTTATTTTCATCTGCAATTAAGGCCGATACCCCCTTAGTCAATATGTCTTCGTCTAATTGTTTTTGCTCAGTTTCCCATGCCATTAATTGATTAAAATTAACCAATGACGCTACATCAGTATGTTGGGCGACCCTAATATAAATTTTTTCCAACTTTATCCACACCTTTCTTCACAGCTTAATTAAATTTTAAAACAACACAAATGTGTCGCTTTTGTTCGTGTATTCAACAGGTTCACACCACTTTTTTTATTAAAAACAATTCCTCATTCATAACTTTTTTAACATTTAAAAATTCAGCACCCCCACTATTTTAAGCATTACCTGAGTCTTTCAAATTGCCAAAATATGCTCATCAGGCCGAAACACTAAAAAAGCACAATACTGGTCAATTCTGAATCAAGCTCTGATACATCGTGCTCAAGAAAATTATGGTGTGACGCTCTTATCACAATAAATCAATCCCACATAGACTCTAGGGTTGGTCGAAACATGGTCTAAATCAAAAACAGGATAACCAGACTGGGTATATTTAACGTTCAACTCAATCGCAATGGCTATGCGGTTCAAGCACCTGTTATAGCTAGAAATGAATCAACATAAACCACTAAAATATTCATAGAGATTAAGGAAAAATGCTGCATTGTTAATTTTTTTATGTTGACTAACATGCCCAATACAAAACTATCCATGCATACGGTTTATGTCAATCAATCACGATACTTAATTACCGTTTCATTACCTCATAAATAAGCTAAGCAAAATATTAAACTTGCACAAAATAGAACTTTCTTTTTTAAGCATAAGGTTCATTTTTACCATTTTCAGAAAAATCCTCAGATTACACGCATGAATAACCAATATGTAATAATAAAAATTATCAGAGTATCTGACACTGATTTGATGTTATAAAATAATAGTTTTACCTACAAAAATTCATATTTTTTAATTAATATGGTGCTTATCTGTTCAGCATCAATATGGTACAAGATAATAATGATTCAAAATAAACTGGTTTACACTACACAAACAGGCCGGGTCCTAAATAAAGTACAAAGTAAACCAGCAATAAAAACAGATGGTATCGTACGTATTCGCCTTGAAACTAAGGGCCGTAAAGGAAAAGGGATGACCACAATAGCTGGTGTGGACCTACCTGAAAAGGAGTTAAAAGACTTGTGCAGCCAATTAAAAAAAATGTGTGGAACAGGTGGCGCCATTAAAAATAGCATAATTGAAATTCAAGGTGACAACCGTGATAAAATTAAAGCAACCCTCGAACAACTCGGCCATAATGTGAAACTAGCGGGTGGTTAATAGCTGACTGCAATACGAATTAGGAGTATCGATGTATCGTCTCGCTTTATCAGAAATTAGTATTATCTTAGTCGAATCTTCTGATACACAATGTAGAATTATAATTAAGCAGTTAGCGGCAGCCGGTATTCACCAAGTCGAGGCTGTAGGTAGCGTTAAACAAGCCATTGAAGCGATTACCAAACACGGTGCAAATTTGGTTGTCAGTGCTATGTACTTTAATGACGGAACAGGCCTAGATATTATAAAACATATTAAAAATGACGAGTCCCTTGCCTCGACTGAGTTTATGTTGGTCTCCAGTGAAAACCGAGTTGAAAAACTTGAAGAGTTTAAACAGTCTGGTGTAGCGGCTATCTTACCTAAACCTTTTACCCCAGAATACTTAGCGAACGCATTGAGAGCAACACTTGACTTAATGAATTATGATGAGCTAGATATAGAGTTTTTTGATGTGCAATATGTGAGAGTATTATTAGTCGACGACAGTAAGCTTGCACGAAATCATATCCGCAGGGTGTTAAATGTTTTAGGGCTACAAAAGATTATAGAAGCCGAAAATGGCGCGCAAGCTTTGACGATATTAAAAGAGAATACATTTGATTTGGTGGTTACAGATTATAATATGCCCGAAATGGATGGCAGGGAACTTTCTGAATTTATTCGCTTTAATCCTGAAACAGCACATATACCTATTATTATGGTTACCAGTGAGTCAAACTCTAGTTTGCAAATGGCAAATATTTACCAAACGGGTGTTAACGCATTATGTGACAAACCTTTTGAAGTCAATGAAATACGCAAATTGTTAGCCTCTTTACTTGGACAATGATAAATAAAATCTTTAAACCTTCCTATTATTTAAACCTCCTTAGAGAGATTTTTGAAACAATAAGTGAACAACATGTCATCATCAGAACTAGAAAAACTTAGAGTCAAAATCACTGAACTAGACACACAGCTACTGACTTTTTTAGCCAAAAGGCAGCAATATACTAATCAAGTCGCTGAGACGAAGATCAAAAATCATATTCCTGTACGTGATCAAAAGCGTGAGGAACAATTATTGATTAGATTAATAAAAGAAGGTAAAAAACACAGTTTAGATGCCCACTATGTCACCCAATTATTTCATGTAATCATTGAAGACTCAGTTTTAAATCAACAAGCTTTGCTAGCTGCAAGAGCTAACCCAGGGAGTAACCTTCCTCTGAATCGGGTCGCTTTTTTGGGCGACAAAGGTTCTTATAGTTATCTAGCCACACAAAAATATTTTTCTAGGCGTCCGGGAGAACTGCTTGAGATAGGCTGCCAAAGTTTTTTAGAAATTATTAAGAAGGTGGAGAACAAAGAAGCGGACTATGCAGTTTTACCTATTGAAAACACCTCTTCAGGAAGTATCAATGAGGTATATGACCAACTACAACATACTCACCTTTCAATTATAGGTGAACTCACCCACCCCATTAAACATGCCTTATTGGTCAATCAAGATACCGACGTTAGCAAAATAAAGACTTTATACGCACATCCGCAAGTCTTTGCTCAGTGCAGTCATTTCCTTGCAGAACTAGGTAATGTAGAGGTTAAACCTTGCGATAGCACTTCTGCTGCCATGTTAAAAGTGGCCGAATTAAATCGCGGTGATATTGCGGCAATGGGCAGTGAATCCGGCGGCAGTTTATATGGTTTACATGCCATTAAATCAAACTTAGCCAACCAAAAAGAGAATCATAGTCGCTTTTTCGTGATTGCTCTTAAGCCTGTTAACGTGCCATTACAAGTGCCTGCAAAGACCACCTTAGTGATGTCAACCGTGCAAAAACCAGGCGCTTTAGTTGAAGCACTTATGGTATTACGTGATAACAAGATTAATATGACCAAGCTTGAGTCCAGGCCCATTACTGGCAACCCTTGGGAAGAAATGTTTTATCTTGATGTAGAAGGTAATGTACAAGATGGCCCCATGCAGCAAGCATTAGAGGAGTTACAGGCCATGACACGATACTTTAAAGTATTGGGTTGTTACCCAAGTGAAGAGATAAACCCAACAAAGGTGGCAGCAGTCAGTGCTTTAGCCGAATAGTCAATTTTGTTAGAATCAAGTTCACAAAAACGGGGCAGTCAAACTGCCCCCGTTTTTATTCAATTTAGGTTGGTTGCACTTAAAAGGGATCTACCAATTTGCGTATATAGTGCCTATTTTGGCGATGTTTTCTGCATTATGAGTTTGTTTAGACGCTTATTCCACACAAACTGCTAGTTCACTATTATGTTCAACTCAGATGAATAACGATTTTTTTGATGCTTTTCTAATGTTGCTGATGCCAATACTGCAATTAATCGACAGAATTGTTTAAGATGTTTAAATGATTCATACAAAGCAGCCGAGACCAAATCTACCCAATGTATTCCATTACTTGCTGTTGGAGTAGCGCGGCACATAGAGTAAATGGGTTCAGTAAATCCGATTCCGTTACCGCAACATTTACAGACACAAGGTACATCAAACTTATTAACACAATAAAATAGATAATATTGTTGATAACAATTGTGATTCAACAATATTTGTTTCATAAAAATGTTTAACCGTATTAACGAACACCATTGCAGAATCATTAATGCTGAGTAAAAGCAGTGATTGAAATTCGTAAATATAAAGTTTAACCATCTTCACTTAAAGAACGATCATCGTCAGCTTTTAGTAAAAGTTTTCTACTATCGACCAAACATTGCTTGGAGTAATCACCAAACCAAGAACCAATTCTTAAAAACTGCTTTATAAACTCACCTTTGTTATTTGTTTCAACCAAGGTTAAAGCCTGATTAAATTTCACACTAAATTCAGTTAATAAAGCGACGCTGTCCTTGTTATCAAAAATAATATCTGCATACAGTGCAGGATCTTGAGCAAATAATCGTCCAACCATCGCCAATTCCAAACGGTAAATAGGCGAGCTCAGTGATATTAATTGTTGTAGGTCAGGATTTTCACTGGCTAAGTGCGAGCCAAACACAAAACTACAAAAATGCCTCATCACCTGAATAAACACCATGGCATCGTCGTGCTCTTTAGCCGAAGTTTGTTGCAATATACCTCCCCAAATACGAATTTGCTGCAATAGCCATTCATATTGTTCTGGATCGCGACCATGGCATACCACCATGACCTGCTTAACCATGCTAGGGACATCAGGCCCAAACATTGGATGCAACCCCAATACAGGTCCCTTGTGCGCAGCCATCATGGCAGCCAGTGGCTTTTGTTTAGTACTAGTAATATCAACTAACACACAGTCAACAGGTAAACGTGTGAGTTTAGATATGATACTTTCGGTTAACTTGATAGGCACTGCGACTAACACTAAGCCAGCATCATTTAGGATAGTATCGGCATTCGGCCAGTCGTTTTGTTCAAGTAATTCGACTGAATATCCACTGCGCTTAAACATATCCACAAAAATTCTGCCTAATGCTCCAGCCCCACCTATCACTACTATTTTTTGAATCAGTGGGTTAGTACATAAATACTTAACATTTTGAGTGTGATAAGACTCACGCATTATCCTGCGTAACAAATCTTCAATCAAAACCGGAGATACATTTAATCGTTCGGCTTCTGCTCGCCTTTTGGCAATCAGTTCAGCTTCACGACCAGGCACATAAATAGGCAAACCAACCTGACTTTTGTATTTCCCTACTTTAGCGGTTATTTCTGCCCGCTGAGCCAATAACATAACTAACTGGCTATCAATGCCATCGATTTGTTGTCTCAGCTCACTCAGTTCATTAGGTGATACGGGCATAAGGTTTCCTAGTCTTCGGTGTCATTTAACTTATTTAATCGCATAGGTAAGACAGTTATCAACTTATCTCGCATGTGGTTAATCAAATCTTCTGTTGTTTGCCAGTTAATGCAACCGTCTGTTATGGATACACCGTATTCTAAATCTGCAGGCGTCTTACCCGAGCTGCTTTGATTGCCGTGATTTAAATGACTTTCTAACATAATACCGATAACCGATTCATTCCCTTCAAGAATTTGGTTAACAACATTTTTAGCCACCAAGGGCTGTCTGCAAAAATCTTTGCTTGAATTCGCGTGACTACAGTCAATCACTAGGCCTGCAGTCAATTTCACCTTATCTAATTCAGCTTCACAATCAGCCACACAAACAGAGTCATAATTTGGTTGTTTGCCACCGCGTAAAATAATATGCCCGTCGGGGTTGCCTTGGGTAGTAATCACACTCACTTGCCCTTCACCATTAATCCCCATAAAACTATGACCAGATGCAGCTGATTGCAATGCATTAATAGCGATACCTAAACTGCCATCGGTACCATTTTTGAAGCCCACAGGCATAGACAAACCACTGGCCATTTCTCTATGGGTTTGTGATTCAGATGTACGCGCGCCGATTGCAGACCAACTAAACAATTCCGCCAAATATTGAGGACTGATGGGATCAAGAGCTTCAGTGGCGACAGGCAATTCTAGTTCTGCCAACCAAATCAATAATTCTCTGGCTTTTCGTAAACCCGTCTCAATATCAAAGGTATCATTGATGTGCGGATCATTTATCAATCCTTTCCAACCCACAGTGGTGCGTGGTTTTTCAAAATAAACACGCATCACGATATATAGCGTGTCTTTACAACTCTCATGTAACTCTTTGAGTTTGAGCGCATATTCTTTTGCCGCTTCAATATCGTGTATTGAACAAGGACCACATATCACTAAGAAGCGATGGTCTTTGCGATGCAAAATATCACTAATAACTTGCCTTGAAGATTGAACAACTTGTAAAGCTGAATCGCTCACTGGTAATTCAGACTTTAACTCTTGAGGTGTCACTAATACTTTCTCAGAGGAAATATTAATATTATTGATGCTGTCACGTAACATGATTTGACTCTTTTAAAATAAACTTAAGTTTGGCATTGGGTCAGCACATTATGAGACCCATAGCACCTGGCATTTGTATAACAACTTCACAGTGTAACGATTTTAGTACACTGCATTATTTATTATTTTCAATATTATATTGACTTTTAACATCTATATAAATTAACAACAAGTTTTAATTGCCATTATTAGGTTACCTGCTGATTTTTCATGCAAAAACATCCATAAATAATAGTAAACACAATAACACTTAAGCAGGGATACAATATTCCAGAGATCCTATACATGTCTTAAAAAGTAATAATGAAACGAAGGAAACCCTTTTTGGAACACCGTCAATTATAACTGTCTCTTATACACATCTCCGAGCCCACGAGACAGGCAGAAATCTCGTATGCCGTCTTCTGCTTGAAA
>ENA-OSIY01001480-OSIY01001480.1-marine-metagenome-genome-assembly--contig:-NODE-1480-length-12488-cov-6.654097_pt1 | contig 12488 bp, 26 predicted proteins | sample MGYA00237884_ERZ534233 | MGnify/ENA primary metagenome ERZ534233 (study PRJEB26412, sample SAMN06343840) | marine metagenome | isolation source: estuarine water | place: USA: Columbia River Estuary... | reverse complement strand
TTCAAGCAGAAGACGGCATACGAGATTTCTGCCTGTCTCGTGGGCTCGGAGATGTGTATAAGAGACAGCACTAACACACTATCATACTAACTAAGGAGAAAAACAATGCCACTTGGTCCAAATGCTGGTTATAAACTCTTCAACACAGGAGATGTCTTAACTTCAGCCCAGGTTCAAAATAACTTGCAGAATCAATCAGTTATGTTTTTTGCTGATGCTGCAACAAGAGATGCAGACACAGCACTAACTGCTGCCCTCACAGAAGGAATGTTCTGTTATCTTGCAGACACAAATATTACAGCCTACTATAGTGGATCTGCATGGGTCCCTCTATTCCAAAACCAAGTTCTGGTCTCACCAAAAGAGCAGGCTGTTTTAGGGTCTGCTGCTGTTACTTCACCAACAAATATTGATGTATCTACAGCATCTGTACAGATAACTACAGGAGCACCTGCTGCAAACTTTACATTAAATGTTAGAGGAGATGGATCAACTACTCTGGATTCTTTAATGGCAGTAAATGATTCTATTACTGTTACATTTGAATGCCTAAACGGTGCTGCAAATACTTACTATGCAACAGCATATACAATTGATGGAAGCCCAGTAACTCCTAAGTGGTTAGGTGGAACTGCACCAGTAGCAGGATTTGCTTCCTCTGCAAATGTTTACATGCTACAGATCAGAAAAACTGCTGCAGCAACATTTACATGCATTGCATCACAATCTAAGTTTGCTTAATAGTTAACAAAGGAGAATCGTGAGTCCGTTATTTCGTAACCCAAGTGGTATAGGTGTGTTCTTAGCAGCACTAACTACTCCTGCACCTACAACTACAACAGTGGCTCCTACAACTACTACAACAACTCCTGGAACTACAACAACTACCACACCAGGAACAACAACCACGACTCCTGCGACAACTACTACTACTCCTGCAACAACAACGACTACTCCAGCAACTACTACTACTACACCTGCAACAACTACTACTACACCTGCTACAACAACTACTACTCCAGCAACAACCACTACTACTCCTGCTACAACGACAACGACAACGACTACACCTGCGACTACAACTACAACAACTTCAGCACCGTTAGTATATTGGTACACAGGATGTTGCTCAACATCTAACTCACAAGTTACTGGAACATCTGGTGTTGGTTTCTCTCAGGCATCTGACAATATGGAAGCAGCCTGCCCAACTGGTGTTGTTACTAATGTACAGTCTGGTACATATATTGGAACACCTAATATTCCATCAATTTCTTGTACTCCTACTACTACAACAACTACTACAGCAGGTACGACTACCACTACTGCTGGTACTACTACAACTTCTGGTACTACTACAACTTCTGGTACTACGACTACTACTTCAGGTACTACGACTACAACTGCAGGTACTACTACAACCACAACATCAGGTACTACAACAACACCTGCTCCTTCTTCTGGAGTAACCTGTACATCGCTTGATGTTTCTATTGGATGCTGTGCATCTACTGGATGTTCTGAAGGTTGTGGAAATGGTGGATCATGTATCAATCCACCGTTTAATCGTTGCCTTGATCCAGGAAACTGCTAATACTTATGATAAAAATAGAAAAGGATAAAATATGTTAACTGACAGAGATCTGGTTTATTCTCAAGGAAATGATGGAGTAACAGGAATTGCTTTAGTATGGGTTATTGACAATGAATGCCTATACGATATTCCTGTATGGTCAGTCTATGGAGAAATGTTTACTGCTCATGATGAAGTAATTGACATATCTGAAGATTATCCAGATCATAATGGAATAACAGTACGCTTTATGAAAAATGGCGAGGTAGTCAATGAATTACAGACTTCTGAATATTTTGGTAGTATATTACTAAGTAATCCATTAGTACTAGATTTATCTCAATATGCATATGGAAGATATGTTATTTCTCCACATGCTACATTTGATGGTGAATCATTTACTATTACAAATAGAGACATGACAGATTTATTACCATTTCATCCAACTCATAATCACTAATAATAAAAAGAATAGGGGCAGAAAATAATGTCAAGATGGTCAGAATATAAAGAAAAAAACGGTGTAACTCCGTTAGACATGCTTAATCCAAATACCAAAAAAGCAGGACCAGAATTAGCAGAACACAGATTTAGTATTTGTAAAGGCTGTCCAGAGTTTATGCAACTTACATCTCAATGCAAAAAGTGTGGATGTTTTATGTCAGCAAAAACTAAATTAGAATCAGCAAAATGTCCAATAGGTAAGTGGTAATATGAACTATCAATATAAAATATCAATGGCACAAATTGATCCAAACGGTCTTTGTAATGTTGGTTGCTGGTTTTGCCCTGTAAGGTATGCAGAAAATCCTTTGGCTCAAAGAACCAACATGCCCATTGAAACATTTGAGAGCATCATTAATCAACTCATGGCTGGTAAGGGCACATTTGTTGCTGAGAACTTTGATTTTATTTACACAGCCCACTATAATGAAGTGCTACTTTATAAGCATTTTCCAGAAATGTTGGAAGTATTAAGAAAGAACAAGATTAGAACTATTGTTTTGACTAATGGTACACCACTAACAAAGGCTAGAACAGACCTAATTAGAGAATATCAGGATGTTGTATACGGCATCTGCTTTAATATTCCTGCCTCAGAGCCAGAAGAATGGGCAAAGGCAACAGGAAAGCCTGTTAAGATGTTTGATAAACTAATTGAACAAGTAACCTACGCTGTAGAGCAACTTCCAGATATGGTTACAAACAAGTCAATGTCTATTCAAGTAAACGGTATTAACAAGAACTCTCTTGTTGAATATGGTGGATGGATTCAGACACTTAAAGATGCTCCAGAAATGGACATGGATCCAGAGACTGGAACACTTGCAAGAATGAAAAATGGCTGGGTTAACATGTTTCCAGGACTTCAAGTTTATGAGATGCCTTACCTTGTTGACAGAAATGGTCACTTAGATACACACCAGATCATTACAAACAAGGCTGCTATTGAAAGCAAAGAGAAAAAGGGCAAGGAACGAGTAATTGGCTGTGGTAATGGCAGAGAAGTTGGTGGAAGACCAAACGGATGGCTACATATTGCTGCTAATGGAGATACTTTTATCTGTTGCAACGATTACGATTTTGAAACGGTATTTGGCAATATCAATGACAAGCCAATTAGTGATATCTGGATGAGCATTGAACATAAGAGTATGACAGTCAAATCATTTGAAAACTTCTGCAGAACATGTGTTCATGCAATTTGGGGCGACTAATGGCTAGTATATTTGTACAAATAGCAGCATATAGAGATTTAGAGGTAACACCTACAATCCTAGATGCTATCAAGCAATCATCTGGAAACCACACAATTAATTTTGGTGTCCACACAGTTTATGTAGAAGAGTCAGAGATTAATGTTCCTGACTTGCCTAATGTAAAACATGCTGAAAGCAAAGCACCTGAGAACATTGGTTTAGGAATAGGTAGAGCATTGGCTCATCAATTCTATGACGGTGAAGACTATTATCTACAATGTGATTCTCACTCAAGATTTATAAAAGGCTGGGATGAAGTTGCAATACACTCAGTTTTGAACTATCAGATTCAAGGCATTGCAAAGCCAATATTAACTATGTACCCAGCAAATTACTGGTACCCATCATTGACTGCTAAGTATGTTGAAAGAGATCCTCTTCCTGAAGGACACCTAAGTAATATTAGTTTTCATGAAAACCCAGATCAATTTAGGGCTACAAGAATTCCACTACAAACAGCAATGGGCCCTATTCCAGACGGAAACAGATTTGTTAAGTCTGTCTCAGGTGGATCTATATTTACGGTAAAAGGGTTTCAGCCATTTAACACAGACATTGCTTTTTACGGAGAAGAAATCTGGTTAGCAGCAAGAGCCTACACTCATGGCTATGACATTATGGTTCCTGATCAGCAATACATGTATCATCTTTACTATAACCATGAAACATCAGATCCCGCAATTAATAAGCGTAAGATTCTTTGGAATGACTATCCAGCAGAGTTTGAGGCATTAGATAAAATATCTAAGGCACTAATATTCAAGACTCTGACTGAAGGAACCACAGGAGAAATGCTTCTTGGAACAGATAGAACAATTGCAGAGTATGGAATTTATGCAGGTCTTGATTTTGTTAATGGTGAGTTAGTTGAAAACTGCTAAGGTAGTATTAACAGGATCTCGTGGATATGTAGGAACGGCAACAAGAGAACTCCTTGAGGACTCAGGCTATGAAGTAATTGAGGTAGATAAGAAGATAGGCAGAAACACTATCTATCTATTTAGTTATTTGTTTGGTCAAGATCCAATAGCCATAATTCATCTGTCAGCCTTAAAATCTATTCCAGAATCTAAGAAGAAGCCTTGGCTTTATTACTTTAATAATATCCTTTCTACCTTGTCTACTGCAATTGTTGCCAGAGTGTCGTCTATACCAGTGGTGTTTGCGTCCTCTGCAGCCGTTTACAGCCCCTCTAGTGCCTATGCCAGGGCAAAGATAGTGGAAGAGAAACTACTAGGCCTCATTTGCCCTTCAGTGGCCGTTTTGAGGTACTTCAACATAGTAGGCAAAACAGCAACGGTAAACGATTATGGATCAACAAATCTGTTCTCAATAATTGGACGGGATCCAAATATACAGATTAACAGTATTAGTTCTACTAGAGATTATGTACATGTCCTAGATATAGCCAGAGCAAATGTCATGGCAATGGAACATCTACAAACTAAAGGCTCATTTACAACAGATATATTTACTGGAGAATCCAGAACATTACTTGATGTTATTCATGAATATGGACAAAACGGACATATAGTACATTACACAGTATTAGGTGCAGAAGATGCATCTACTATCCCTACCTTAGATAACAGACATGTCTTTGGCTGGGAACCAGCATATACATTTCAACAGGCTATCAGGTCAGAAATCAAGGAGAAATAATGTCACCACAGGAATGGGCAGGACTATTCGTTGCCGTATTTACACTAATAGGTGGATTTGCAACAGCAGTCCGTTGGCTTGTAAAACACTATCTATATGAACTAAAACCCAATTCTGGTACAAGCCTCAAAGATTCTGTTGATAGGCTAGAAATCCAGGTACAGCAAATTATGACTATTCTCATGACTGAGAATGTACGACCTAAAAGAAAAGCAACCCCAAAGGAGTAACCATGGCAACAAAAATGGCAGCAAAAAAGAAGCAAGTAAATACAGTCAAAGATCAAGCACTAGCAGCAGGAGCCTCTTATCTTAGAGCAGCCCTTGCAGCCGTACTTGCAATGTACATGGCTGGAATCACAGATCCAAAGGTATTAGCAAACGCATTTGTAGCAGGACTCGTTGGTCCTCTCGTAAAGGCTTTGCAGCCCAATGAAAAAGAATTTGGCATAAAGAAGTAAATAAGAGTACAATAGGCTTATGTAGATCAAATACAGAACCACCAAAATTTGTCTGTTCATTAATCTACAAGGAAGGGCCTCAGAGTTAATCTGGGGCTCTTTTCCTGTTCAATTAACTTTATATGATTCTCCACAATTATGACATTTAATATCTGATGCTCTTTGTCCATATCTTATTGGTCCTACCCATAATTCAAGATTATCAGGATTATTGTCATGTCTAATACCATTAATGTGATGAACAGACTCTATGCCTTTTTTTAATGATCTATTTAATTTTTGCTCCATAATATATCTATGTTCCTGTATAAATTTATCATTAATTCTAATCCAGGCATATCCTTCTTTATCAACATAATAATCTTCTTCTCTTCTACGAGCAGTTCCAAATACTTTTGGCTGACAGTTATTGCAATACTTTCTTGATGAAGATTGACCATTTGCCCATTTGGGTGCTTCAAACTCCATAGAGCACATTAAACAGTTTCTTACATCATATGACCTTTGACTCATATTGTTTCCTCCTTAGTGAGGCTTTCTAACCGTTAGAATAGCCTACTTAAAGTATAGCAGAGTTGTCTTTTAAGAGCAAACAAGGTAGAATAGTACAAAACGGACATATAGGACATAACAATAATTTTAAGTATAGTGTAAACTAGAACAATGAACGATTACAAAGAAGGTTTCACAGACGGATATTTCTTTGCCAAGGAAGAACTGGTGGAGAGGCTATCTGAGGTTGAAGGTCTAGATGACTGGACTGTTGACCAGATCTGTGATTTAATTGAGAAGAACAAACTGTAAAGGAGGTAAATCTATGACTAATGGTAGGGGCAGTTCAACCAACCAAAGGAGAGATTTATTAACGGAAAAATTAAATTATGGCAGAGAGCAGTAATTGTCTCTTTACTAGCAATTTTTATTCAAGCAAGTATTACAACAGAACAAGCAATACCAGAGTTAGTTATATATAAAGACAGGCCACCATTACTGAGCGTAAATGCAAAGGAAGTGGCTAAAGATCTGCTCAATAAAGAGCAATTTCTGTGTTTGACCAAGTTGATTGGAAAAGAGTCAGCCTGGAATCCAAAGGCAGAGAACCCAAAATCCACAGCCAGTGGCCTTGGACAACTCCTAGACAGCACAGCAAGTAGCCTAGGAATGAAGAAATCAGATAGTGCAGTATCACAATTAGTGGCTACATTATCTTATATTTCTAGAAGGCATTCGCATCCATGTGGAGCCTGGGCACATTTTCAGAAGAAAGGATACTACTAAATGATAGAAGATAGAAGCGAAGAGTTAGCAGCATCATTAGAATATGATGTAGTTCTAAAAGAAGATGAAAATGGCGATGTAATAATTAAGAAAGTTTATTAAGGAGAAATCATGCCAGAAGAAGTATTAGAAGAAGATTTTGTTGAAATTTGGACCATTGACGAAGATGGCAATCCAACAAAAATTAAAGTATATTGACATAACTTTATAGCATCTGCTATACTGATATTCTATGTTGATCACCTCCAAGTAATCCATAGAACCTGAAGGGCCTTACGCTGTTTCTTCCCAGTTTCTTGCGTAGGGCTCTTCTTCTTTTTGTTTATTTGACTTTTAATAAAACATCATGGTACACTGATATCACTGCGAAGTTTTACGGTACCTCTCCAGTGGGAAATGTTTTTCTCTAAACAATCTGTTTCTTCTATTTTTTAATTAAAATAGTGGTTACGGTTGCTTAGGGAAATCATGGTACTGTATATGTTATATATACTATATAAGAGAAATGGGAAACAAATGATAGATGAAAAATGGTTAAGCATTACCAATAAATACAAGAAGACTTGTGCTGTTTGTAATAGGTCAATGGATACAGGAGAATTAATCCTGTGGAATAAAGAAACTAAAGAATCAATGCATTATCCTGAAATGTGTAATTTCCTGGGAATCAGAAAGAAAATGCCAAAGCGAAGAGTAGAAGAAACTCCATGGTTTCCAGTAGAGGTAAGACAAGTTGGATAATATATTTAAAGCAATAATAACGGCAGGCGTTACTAACCTAGTAACAAATAATTTAATCCTAGCCATATTCCTTGGCTGGGCTGTATACCTTTATGAGAGTAAAAAAGATGAAGAAAGCATATGAGCCAGTAATAGTTAAAACCTTTTGGAACAAACACACTGAGGAAGAACTTAATGCTATGACTGATGAAGAGGTTATGCAGTTAATTGATTCTCATGTTGAAAGGTTTATGGATTCCTGGCAAAAAAGGAATAAGGGCAAAGACTTTCCAGATCTAGCCAAAGGCACAATTGCTGATGTAAGGAACAAAAGAACCAATATCAGTAAAGCACCAAAGATAATCAAGTCATGATACACTTACCTAGAAGATATTTCTTTCAGGCAAGAAATGAAAAACATTACAACAAGGAGAAGAAAATGGGTGGAATTAATATGGACAGCGTAGGCTCAGACTATATCAGAGGATATAACAGAGGCCAAGCAGTTCCTCAACACATAGTACAAGAAAGCATTGATTCACTAAATGCTGCAATTAATCGTCTGGATCAGATAATTAATGGGATGAAGGAAAACTGTGAATGCAAAAACTAAGATTTCATGTTCTGGCACTGCCACACACAAAGGTAACTAAAGAGTTCTTCTCATGTGCCTACACTGAGAAGGTATATGGATTTTGCAACATGATGACTTCTCTAGGTCATGAGGTTTATCTATATGCTTCTGGTGATAGAACAGATGCTACAGTTACTGACTTTATTCCGTGCCTTCCAGAAGAACTACGATTGGCTGCAGTAGGTAACAATCACTACACATCAGCATCATTTGATAATACCTTGCCACATTGGGTAGCATTTAATCAAAATGCAATTAACACCATAGCCAGACATATTGAACAAAAAGACTTCATTTGTCTAATTGGTGGATTAGCCCAACAACCTATCGCTAATGCTTTTCCTCATCACATGTCAGTTGAATGGGGCATAGGATACAGTGGAACATTTGCCAAGTACAAGGTTTATGAATCTAATACTTGGAGAGCAGCAGGTTATGCACAACATCGTAATTCAGCAGATGTTAATATTGATTTCTTTGATGGTGTTGTTAATGGATATTACGATAAAGACAAATTTCCTATGCAATTAAAGAAAAAAGATTATTATCTATACTTTGGCAGAATGACTCAACGCAAAGGCGTAGATATAGCCAGCCAAGCCTGCGAAGCAGCAGGAGTTAAATTAATTATGGCAGGATCAGGCAATTACATTCCTAAGTATGGAGAGCATATTGGAGAAGTAGCAGCAGAAGATAGAGCAGAGTTATTAGGTGGAGCAATCGCTGCCTTCAGCCCTACTCTATATCTAGAACCCTTCTGTAACAGCCACATACAGGCTATGGCGACAGGAACCCCTGTTATAACAACTGACCTAGGTATCTTCACAGAAACGGTTAAGAACGGCTTCAATGGCTTTAGATGCAATACTCTGGCTGAGTTCGTAAAAGCAACGGAACAGGTAAAGAGCCTGGATCCAAGAAAGATAGCAACAGACACATATGCAAAATACTCTACTGATATGATTAGATATCAATACGATAGATACTTCAATAGACTATTAACCTTATGGGATGCTGGTTGGTATCAGTTATGAAATGTTATTTTGACAAATGTGAACAAAATGTAGAATGGCATATTTTTGTTGAGCCTGGTACATTTGCCTGTGATGAACATGCTCCAGGAGATTATAGTGAAAGTATCACAGACAATTCACAGGATATCGTTACACAAAAGTTATCATAATAAGGTCATATTTGTTGCATTGTTATAATACATGTGCTACAATTATTATATACAGCAGAGATGTTGTAAATACTAATAGAAATGGGAACCAAATGAATACAGAAAATATGAACGCAGTCATCTGCGTATTCTGCGAGACAATTATTGCAGACAAGATGGACTACAGCCAGACCATGGTTTGCTGGGACTGTAACGAATACAAGGGCATCACAACAGTTGGAGAATATTTGACGGAATACGGTCAAAGAACACTGGTGGTAGCATAATGACTATGAGCCAAAAAGACAAGCAGATAAAGAAGTTCATTGATAATAAGAAGACCATCAATAGATTCAAAAAGCATACACAGATGATGGACAATGGTTGCATTGAATGGACAGCATATAGAACACCAAAGGGATATGGAGACTTCTCTCTTCATGACGGTGAATTTAAACTAGCAGTAAGAGCACATAGGTTTGCATACGCCTTATATTATGGGATTGATCAACTACCTAATGGTACAGATAAAACACAGAATCGTAAAGTCATCCATCACAAATGCAACAATAAATCCTGTGTTAATCCAAGGCATTTAGAGGCAGTATCAGATAGATTTAACTTAGGAAGAACCAATGACAAAAACCTGTAAGAGATGCCAAGAAATAAAAGACATAAGTGTTTTCTACAAGTTAAAGGCTTTGCGTCCTAATGATGATGGTTATGACTACTACTGCAAGGAATGTCGTAATGCCTCAGCAAAGAAGACATGGACTACTAACAAGAAGAAATGTTCAACAATACAATGTGATAAGCCACACTATGCTCGTACAGTATGCAAGTGCTGCTATCATAAACTAATCAGACGAGAGAAGAAGGCAAACAAATGATACAACAAGAACAAGTAAATCCAAGCACAGTACTTAAAAGTGGAGTAATGCTTTATGAAGCACAGAAGATTGTTAACTTCCTTGAAACAGGCGTTATGATTCTTCCAAGCACAAGCAGATCAGATTGGCCAAACACAACTGATGAGCAGTTTGAGTATATGCTTGCTATGCATAGCAGACTAAATGCTTTACATGCTTTGTACAATCCTACTGCTTCAGTACCACAAGGGATAGACAACGCATAAATGCAATACAGAACATGCTCTAAATGTAAGATGGATAAGCCTTTAACTGAAGAGTTCTTTGGTCCTCAACAAAAGAACAAGGAGAGACTCCATACAGAGTGTAGAGTATGTAAGAAAAAGTATATGGACAAATGGCAGGCAGACAAAAGAGCAGAGCAAGAAGTAGATAGGAAAAGAGATAAGCATATGTATACTATTAAAGAGTACACAGAAGAAGAGAAGAAGGAAAGACTAATGGAAGCCTATGCTTATATGCACTACCAAGCATTTGGCAGACCAATAACAAAAAAGATACTGAAGGAACTAGAAGGCATAGAAGAATGATCTACAAGATTTACTATTGTAAAGATTGTAAGACAGCAACAAAGGACGAGACAGAGTGTATCGTTTGTGGTAGGACTCAACAAGAAATAGGTTGGGTAGAAACAGAGAACTGGGAAGGTAAGAAATGACACAATATTTATGGATGCTATTAGTATCATTGTTTGCAATAAGACAAGGAAGAAATGTTTATGTATGGACATTCATTGCATACTTCACTGGATTGTTTGCACTGATACCTTTAGCGTTGTTGGCTAAGAAACCAAAGAAGGCTATGAAAGAATTAAGTCCAGCAACAATGGATAAACTAGAAGGATACTTTGCTAAGAGACAATTCAAGAACATTAACAATGTTGATGATTTATTAAATAGCAAACCAACACAATAAGAAGACAAGGGGCAAGCGATGCAATGTGCAGTATGTAAGTTTAATGTAGAGTCAGGACAGGTATGCAAGAGATGCTACTTATCCTTGAAGTCTGCATTGACTGAACTACCTGAACTACAATCAGGTGCTGCATCATTTGTCACACCAGGAAGATCAGGCTCAGGCTCACCAAGCACAGAGAGATCAATTGGATTTAATGTTAATGCATTAGATTATTCTATGGGTAAGGAATTGCTTGGGGTCTTACATAAGTATGAAGCCCTTATCCGTAGAGGTAGAACCCTAACTCCTCCAGCCTTACTGAAGAGAGAAGCCACAGTGGAGAAAGAGGTTGCTGCAACAGTCTCATTCCACTTAGCCCATCTTGAATGGACAGTCCAACAGGATTGGTTGGAGGATTTTGCGGGACAGATAAAGGAACTCCACAGTAAAGGTATGGCTACTAATAAGAAGTTCATAGAACAACCAAGAAGAATCCCATGTCCAACAGAAGACTGTAGAGCACATATCGTTATTGATATAGAGAATCTATTAGCAGGAGTAAGATGCCACAAGTGTCGTACATCCTGGACATTATATAGATTACTAGCATTGGCTATGAATAATCCTAATAGAACCTTCTGGCTAGATGCAGAGGCTATTTGTATGTGGATGAATATATCTAAGATAGATCTTAATAAGATAGTTAGAGAACATAATATACCAATGAAGCATGGTCTATATGATATCTCTGCTATTGCGAAAGCGAGAAGTTTAATTGACTAATCATACAATATACTGTATAATGGAAGCAACAGTATTTGCTGACCCCAAAAGTTTGACGGGATCTAGAAGGTAATGATTACTACTATAAGGAATACACTATGTTTGCTATGAGTATGAGTATAGGTCCAGTCAATGTTCAGATAGATACAGATGAGAGATTATCATTTGATGCTATTGATTCATTAATGAACAGAGGTGCAGCCACAGCCCTAACATTATTTGATGAGCACCTAGGGGCAGTAGTCAAGTATGAGAACTATGATAATGATATTGATTGTGATGAATGTAACCTATCCCTGGGTACTGAGGAATTAAATTAAGTTTAATAGACCTTGTTCAGGTTGTGGAATACTGGTTAGAGATAGCAGGTGCCAGGCTTGTGCGAGATTACAACAATTAAGAAACCCTAGGCGTAGACACAATCAGTATGATTACGAATGGCAGAAAATGTCAAAACTTGCTAGGCAGGTACAGCCATGGTGTAGTAAATGTGGATCAACAAAAGACCTGACGGCAGACCATATAGTTTCAATTGCTAATGGTGGATTAAATACACTTGATAACATTTCTGTTTTATGTAGAAAATGTAACAGTTCTAAAGGTTAAATAATATAAACTCTGTCTCTTATA
>ENA-OSIY01001478-OSIY01001478.1-marine-metagenome-genome-assembly--contig:-NODE-1478-length-12497-cov-4.386393_pt1 | contig 12497 bp, 21 predicted proteins | sample MGYA00237884_ERZ534233 | MGnify/ENA primary metagenome ERZ534233 (study PRJEB26412, sample SAMN06343840) | marine metagenome | isolation source: estuarine water | place: USA: Columbia River Estuary... | reverse complement strand
CGGATACTCAGACAGTATTAAAAGTTCCTTAGAAACTAGAGGAAATGAGTTAGAAAGATTTTTAAGGGTACTAAATAAATATGGTCCCGAAAAAGGTGCAGGACAATACGGGGATTCTGTTTTATTTGATGTAAAAACTTTAGGCACAAACACAGGAGAATATAGAAACCAAACAGATGCTCAAGGTAGTTTATTAGAGACTGAAGGACAATTACAAGAGATTATATTATACACTAAAAACATTATCATGCTAGGAGTTTTGTAGAAAAAATGACCCTACGGGAACTCGAATCCCGATTGCTGCCGTGAAAGGGCAGTGTCCTAACCGATTAGACGATAGGGCCGCAAGCTGTATCGGCTGGACTCGAACCAGCAACCCTGTGATTAACAGTCACATGCTCTACCATTGAGCTACGATACAGTGTGCCAGTTTGGGTTATAAGGTACTGGCAGACCCCAGACAACTTACGCTGCCAAAGCAAGACTTTCATCTGCAATTAAAATTTAGTCAGCTTTTAACGTGGCCCACTGACCAACCACGGATTGCAATTATTACATCATATTGTATGTCGAATCTATTTCACCCCCGTAAGCGCTGGATGAAGGACTGAATACAAAACTAATTTGTATAACTATGTGAATCCAGCTAAGTGGAGGTGGGCGGTACTGCCCCGCCGTCCATGACAACATCAATAATAACGTCTACAATCATATTAAAACGGTCCATCGCTGGCACTATCGTGAAACTTTGTAATAGCTTTCTCTAACGATCCCTTAAACTTACCTGTCACAACATAAGAAAAACTACCATCAGGTTCTACCATCTGTTCCAACATTCCCTGCTGAAACATCATAAACAGTTCTTCACCACAATACTGCATCGCAACTTCTTTCATTTTTAATATAGAAGGTTTATCGTTCATTTCAAATTTCATAATGTTAAAAGAAAGGGTTTCTGTCTCTGGTCTAATCTTCTCTACTTTATTTAGATGAGATTTTGCTTTTCTCAATGTGTCGTAAACACCTAGAGGTTCTGAGATAACTCTATCGCTTGCAGTAATAAGCATTTCTAATATATAAACTGTCATTTTTTATCCTTTGTAGGGCCATGTTTCTCTTAGTATATCGGTAACTCCGGGGATGTCAACCAGCCATCTTCCATATTTTCCTGTTTTTGTTGTTCTTATTTTAACCCAGTGTTCTGGATGTCCAATAGATTCATTACGAATGTCAGCAACAGAACTCAAAAGTTTAGCACATGTGTCTGTTGCCTTCTTCCAATCTTCATGTCCTCGCTCTGGTGTATCAACGCCAATCAGTCTTGTTCTGATCTTTATATTGATATTAAATCCAAGATCAACAATAAAGTCTACAGTGTCTCCATCTACAACACGGTCTACCTTAGCGATATACTCGTACATTATTCATATCCTATTTGTTTTTTAATAATCCAAAAAATTGCTTTAATAAAGCTTTTATATTTAACCTTGTTGTCTTTTTCATATAAACCAAAATGATCTAATGAACAATCGCTACAGTAAGGATCTTTACAAATTCTACAACGATAAGTATCTTCATGTCCAATTACCTTTTCACATTGCTGACAGTGTAACATCATGTACCATCAATTTCTTTTAGTGGCAACCAAGGGCCGAAGTTCCGTTTCAATGTTTCAATCCTATCTTCTGCGTCAGCAAGGCTTGCCAGAGCCTCATTTAGATTATTATGTAGATCACCAGTGCTGTGATCTCCAATACCTGCTGGATGATTAAACATAATCTCCAAACTGGTGACTGCCTCTGCCCTGTCTGCTGCTGCTCGCAACATCAAAGAATTTACTGCCTCTGCTTTAAAACTCATTATATCTCCTAAACATTACCTCGTAATACCAATAACCATTATTCAAAACAATAAGCAACATGCCAAAGTTTATTGCCCGCAAAACTATATCCGTAACCCTATCTCTAAAATAGTACAACCCTAAGCACACACACAACTTTTGAATCCAAAGACCGTAAGGAATATTAAGAAAAAACAAAGCTATTGGACCAAGTTCTTGAAAATGGGGAAACTTTGTTATCTCATATGTAAATATATTATCCAGTATACATAACACAACAAATAAAATAGCTAATGCCAGCCTCATTACATTTCCCTAGTCAATTTAAATGCCTCAAGTGTACACTTGAATGGGTTGCCTTCAATCCCCTCCACTAACTCTAACATTTTAGCAGCAACTTCGCGGATTTCAACCTGTGCGTGTTCAGAATTACGAAGTTTCTGGAAATTAGCAAAGGATCGCATGTTAAACGTAATGTCTGCTTGAATCTGGCTATTGTAGGTCTTAAAGAATCGTGCTGACTCTTTTGCTCGCTTGCGTCCCAAGACTGGTTCAAGGTCTGCGATACATTGATGGTATAAATTATTACCGTATTGAGTATAGTTTTCTAAAACATCAGACCATTTTTCTCCCAATTCGTCCATGCCACACCACTCACTACAAGTAATATCATTCCAGTCCTCTGGAATGTAATACTTATCTTCTTTTAATTCTTTATATCTAGCTGACTCAGCATTAATATTACTCATGCGATGTTTAAGCAAATGAATATGACTAGCAATCTCGGTGTCAACAAGAAAGTGAACCGAGCCTTTTTCAAAAGGGGTTTCATGCCCATTTACCCACAACATTTCAATAAGTCGTGGGATTCTTGCTTTCTTTTCATCCGTAAGATTCCTGCTTGTACTCGTCCATGCTGAACAGGCGATGATCTCATCGCTGCCATAATATCCTAACAGTTCTACTTTATTGTCCATCTTTAACCTTTTGCAAGAGAGTGCTTGACGATTCTGTTTTACCACCACCTACGCTGTAAAGCAAGTGGATTCCAAGCTCTTCGCAAACTTGTGCTTCTGGCGTGTTGTAGGTCTTTCTGTCTCCACCATTCATAAAGTAAAGACCAGTCATAAATGGGTCGTCAGCGTATCGCTTGTGAATCTTCGATATAGACCTCACCACCGTTGAATCTTCGTCAACAGAAACCATAGCTTTATCTACGCAGCGTAAAGCGCGAACAATTCTAAGTCTAGCATTGTCATCCATAAACTGTTTAGAACCTTTAATTCCAACCTGATGGTCGTTATTAACGATCACATACAGTATGTCGCACTCTTGTTTAGCTCCTTCAAGATAGTCCAAGTGTCCTGTGTGAATCGGATTGAAATATCCAGATACAATTCCTACTCTCATGTAAAAATCCCCTTAATTGTTTCCCAGAGTGTTTTCTTTTTACCTTTACCTGACTCCCAACGCTCTCGCATCTCTCTTATTCTATACTCTTTATCGAGTTTGTCAATGTCTTTCTGTAGTTTTTTACTGACAATCTTTTGACTTTTCATAAAACTACTGTCAGACATATTTGCATCACCTCTCATTCCAGCGGACTCCAATTATTTTCTAACAACCAATCGTCCCTGTCTATCTTAACCTCTGTGAAACTAACTTCGATATTACCTACCCACACAGCACTTATTCTGTAGTGTCGTGTTTCTTTTACGCGAGCGCACTTACCGCTTTCACTAACCAGTTTTTTAAAACCTTGGTAGTTCATCTTAATTTCACCACCAAAGAAATCACTAGGACCATACCCGCACTCTACAAGGTAATCCCAAACTTCAATAGTTTCTCTCCATAGGTCTTTCTTGGAAACAGTAACAATAGGTTTATCGCAAGTTATTTCATCAGTTTTCATCTTCTACTCCGTTAGAGACAACAAAAGACCACTGGTGGTCGTCCACCTCAGTTTCCGTGACCTCTTGAACAAACTCGTCATCATATCTATTTTCTTCAATGATGTAGTACACTTCATCTTCATTTAACTCGTCCATTTCTACTCTCCTGTTTAAAACTCTTTGGTAAATTAAATCTAAACTTTGTTTTTGAAATAAGTTATTAGAGGCAAACGCTCTCACTGACAGATCAATCCTTCGTAAATCTTCTATTACTTGGTCGAATGATGCTGGCAGTTCTTCTAAGCCTTCTCCGTCAACCTTGAATGAAGAAAAGGGTTTTTGTACTTGAGATTCTTCTGCGCCTTCTGGTATGTCTTGTTTCTTTGGGATTGGTCTACCAACAATTGGCTCGTCCTCTAACGAGACAAACACTCCACCTCTGCTACCAAATTCTTCTTTGTTTATAGGTTCTCTATCCATTTCCGTTATAATGTTTATAAGAACGTCTGCGTTTTGCGATTGAGTAAAAGATACAACTCCTATTGAATTGATTATCTTTGTGTTCCACTTTATCATTTCCTTTGCTTTATCATTTTTATGCTTAACCCAAATACAAAGCGACAAAATGACTACTAAATTTAATACTCTTAAAACTTTTGTTTTAGTTGAGCATTGCATGGCGAACTCCTTGGTATGAGTTTTAATTAGGATAGAGTATTATACACCATCAGTATAGCACACTTAGTTATAGTTGTCAATACTTAACTTATGTAGTTATATCTTCCTTACTGATGGAACTGTGGCACTAATCTGTCCACAAAATCTCTCCACTCCTGAGTAACCTCAACTTTCTTCTTTTTTGTCACCACTGTCAACCCTCTCCTATCGTCTTTATTGAAGAACTTTCTGTTCTCCACCTCTGGGTCTTGCCTGCTATGTGTTTCTCTGTATATTTTTGCTTGTATTCTTCTTGGTAGATGTTTGTCAAAGAACCTTACCTCGTAATAGCCTGACTTATAGTTCTTGAATGGAAAATACTTTCCACCCACAAAATCTCCTTTGTATGCGGTTTTTGACAAAAAGAAATCTCTCTGGTTCCAATCTCTAATCTTATCTGCTATACTTCTTCGTAATTTTTCCCACTTATTTTTTCCTTCTTCTGTCTTTTTGTATGCGTCCTCCATCATTATCCAGTGTTGAACTTCAAATTTTTTCCTATGGCTATTCCAGTCCCAACAGATTAGCTGGGACCAGCAATCTACTCCGCACTCATTGTGGTAGTGGTTTACCTCTATCATATCAAATGTATCGACAACAGTAGAGTCTTTGTTTATATCAAACAATAATAATAATAAAATTAACCTAACCATCTAACAATCGCTCCTAGCACAACAAGATAAAGAAACACCACTTGAGCAATAACGAAAAAACCTAAAACGTGAAAAACCAGTGACTTCCAATTAAACTTTACATCCTCGCTACTGCTTGGAGGTTTGTACGGATTCATCTTTACTCCATTTAATTTCTTCGTAATTCTTATCGTAAGTATCTTTGTCAACTGGACGCTGACGATCACCTTTACCATTACTCATTTGTCAACTCCTTCAAAGATATTCCCAACTACTTCAAGTTCGCCCAAGAAATCACAAGACAACCACCCAGACTTACCTTCAAACTTTGGAGGAATAAACAAACCAAAACAAAGACCATCAAGGGTTGGGTCTGTGTTCCATTCTACAATACCTTTGTATCTTTGTCCACCAATATCTGAATTGTCGAAGATAATTGTGTCACCCTCATAAATCTCCACCCCATTCTTATCTTTGAGTCCAGTGTATTGTTGAGGGTCGCTCAATCCACCGTAAACACCCTCTGGATACTCACCATAAACGTCCCAATAGTGCCAAGTTTTATCAGCTTGAGCATAAGCTCGAAATTTAATCTCTCTCATTTGTCAACTCCTAAAAAAGTCAAGAGGAAATTCAACACTCTTTAGTTCTGGTCTTTCAAACACAAGACTCATATCAATATATTTTCCATAGAAAATCATTTGTCAACCTCTAAGGTTGTGCAGGTTTGTGATTTGAAATCCAAGTGAATGATGTACACAGCCAAATAAGCCTGTCAGAACCGCTTACAGCGTGTGTTGGATAATAATCTTTAATGTCCGACTCCATAAAACTTTTAAAGGGTTGAGTAAGTGCCTCGCCCAGTTCTTGAAAAGCAGCACAGGCACGAATCGCTGCGTCCTTGGATTTAAGTTCTACGTCCCAGTCGTATGCTTCACTGGCGGGGCAGTCTGTGGGCATGTCTGCGTGTTTGCGTGGATTCTTATGATCTGGCATGGACTCGCTGTAGTGATACAGTGGCTTAAACTTACCCCATGTAAATGCACAGGTTTCCATAGGTAGAAACTTTCCTGATGGATTACACTTGTGGTGAAGATTGTCAAACGTAATAGGCAAATCAAAATAATACAGAAGATTACCTACAGTCCAGCAACCCTTGTCCTCGTTCTCAATCACTAGCCGCGACTGTACGCTCTGATCTGTCTTGTTTAGGTTGGACATAAAACGAGCAGCAATATCGGCAAGGTCGCCCTTGGTATTGTTGACATGAATGTTCATAGGGTTTTGGTAACTACGCTCGCAACCTAGCTTGTCCATGACCCAACCGTGATGGTTAAGTTCTGCGATGGTCTTGTCTACTGACGCTTGATTCTCACTGGCAAGCACGTTGAACTGGTCTGGATGCGTAGATAAACGTACCTGCCATGTCTCGTTGTAATAAACAATGTCACGAAATTCCTCCATGATCTCATCGTACTGAGGCACATCGTCGATACTGTATTCAAACTCTGGATGAGTCAGACATGGGAACAGTGCGCTTGATACACGGTAGCCCCAGCCGTTGTCATGGCAATGCTCAATGCAAAGGCGAGTGACTTCTACGTTGTTGAGCCAACGCTGACCTAGCTGATCTAGTGCATACTCCGCACCATGCTCGTCACGCAGTTGATTAAACCGCTTCCAAGTCATAGTCTGAAACTTGTAGCCTTGCTCTTTGAGTTCGTTGCTGATACAGCATAAATTATACATTGGTAACTCCATAAAAAAACGATACATGGTTATGATGATGGCGTGAACACAAAACTAATTGTATGACAGCTTAAATCATAACACATGTATCGTCGTTGTAAAGTAAAAAACTTTAGGATGATGCTCTAAATACAAAATAAATTGTATGACAGACTGAATCCTAAAGTTAAAGAGTAATGATACAGTGAATACTTATTAAGTATGATATGATGAATTACTCTCGTAGTCCTGCGTTCTCTACGGACAGTTTATCTTGAAAAAATCTATAAAGTTCTCTGATAGCGTGATTGTAGTTTTTTCTATGAAGCAGAAAACAGCTATCTTCTTCTTTAGTAAACTTAGTTCCTTCTTTAAATGTTTTACCATCATCGTCAAAGAATCCACCGCGCTTTTTACCCTTGAGCTTAACGTCAGTATCTTTAGCTTTTCTGATAATATAGTTTTTCATTCCATGATAGTAAAGATTGCTTCTTGCAACACCGCCTCTAAAGTGAAACGGAGTCATACCAATCAAATATTTTTTAGCAAACTTCCAAGAAGGTAATTTACCACCTTCTTTTGCGTCCATTCTCTTTATGCCGTCTGCGTCCCGTAGACAGGCGAGTACACTGTAGATTTGCGGCATACTGATTTTATTCCAGCATACATCTCCCGCTTTCCATTTACCTTCTTTGCTGTTTTTATATCTGCAATTAGTCAAATTAAAAGCATCTTTTGTATTATGTGAAAGCTCACTTTCCATTTCTGACATAAGTTCTTTGATTAGTTTTGTATTCTTATCATCTTCGTCTAGGTACTTATACCTTCTTGCTAGATTTAAAGTATAGTTAATCTCATCTTTCATAGTCCAAGACCATTTTCTTTTTTCGCTTGGTTTAAAATCCTTGGGAGGATTCATCATGCTTATTTCAGGAAAGTCCTGTACTAAATTATAGATTGATACTGGATCGTTCTCGTCTAACTTTGGTAGTCCAGAATATGCACAGGCTCTTGGTGTAGACTGCTGCGGAAACAGTTTTAGCTTGATACTGTTTTTTTGTAAGTCGTTATAGATTTGTTTTAACTCGTCGGCTATAAACGGTTGCGACAAAGACAAAGGCTTCCTGTCACAACCCAGATGAGCGTACTCACAGATCAAAGTTGAGTTTGGTTCTAGTCTTTTGTGAAGTTCTAACACTTCATCGTGAGTAATTTTAATTACTTGTTTTGTTTTGGAATTAAATAGTGTAGATTGATTAACGCCACAATCCAAGACGTAGGTTGTTTTAGGCATATTATTATCCTCTCAATGTGCGGTTAAGAAATATAAATTAGGAGTGACATATTAAACACTTTTGTCAAAATGTGATGCGGTAAACTCCTTACTATATAGTATGATATGATTGCTTATTTGGCAACACAAAAATAAAAAAATAGGGGTGACGCTTTGAATACAAAATAAATTTGTATGACGGGCTGAACCCCTAAGTATCGAAGGCGGGACTTGAACCCGCATGATCTTAATTGATCGACAGATTTTAAATCTGTTGTGTCTGCCAATTCCACCACTTCGACAAATAAAAAGGGCTAGGATAACTCTCTAAATACAACGTGAATTGTATGAAGCAGTGAATCCTAACCCCTAACCACCAACCACAGTGGAGTTTACCAAGAATCGTTGATTACATCACCATCTTCTAGTTCATCGAGGTAATCTTCCTCGTCACCCAGATCGTCACAGTAATCATCAACAACTGCTGTTTCAATAATCTCTCTAGCGACATCTACTACTTCGTAGGTGCGGCAGCGGAGTTTCTGAAAGTCGCAATCTGTAGGAATGCTGACCACATCGCGTGGATCAATCTTAACAAGAACAACCTTTCCATCGCTACCTGCCCAACCACTAGCGTATTCAAAAGTACCAGCGTGAAGTCCAGAACCGCAACCGTTGTTACAGTTATCGTCTACCTTGCGGCGTTTCATCGCTGGTGCATCGCCAACATTGTTACGATGAGAAACACCAGTGTATCTGTCAACCAAGTCACCCTCTTTGAGAAGGTTGCCATCCAAGTCTGTTTGCTCTGGCCCAGAATAAACCGTTACACCTTTGTAACCAAGGATGTAACCATCTGACGTAATAGCAAGACCTTTGTGCTGAATCCAATCGTAGAACTCATTGACCGCACGATGACTGACGTTCTCGTACAGGTTCTCCAAAAACTTGAGCATAGGATTGTGGTCCCATCCTTCTTTAAGCATCTGCACGATGCGACTGGTGATAACTTTTCGTACAGGTTCGTCGTCGTAAAACAAAAACCCATCAACAAACTTAAAGTCACCTTCTGACCAGTTCTCAATCTGATGACCAGTCTCCATCAGTCTAGTAAACTCGTCTGCATCACCCGTCTTGACGCACTCAACAAGACCAGAATACTCTGGGTGAGTAGGATCAAAACTTAGTGACTTGTTGTTTACAACTACTGTGTAACGACCATTAACAAAAATGTTAGCCAAGCTCATAAAATTCTCCAAAAGTGATTGATTGAAAGTTCTGTCTTAATTGTACTACTGTTATCGGATATGTCAATACATATCTTTAAGATTTTCTGTGGCTTTTTCTACATCCTCGTAGTAGCGATCCATGTTATCATCCACTCCTGCGTCCCATGCGTCATGGTCTAAAATGTCTACAACATATGTTTCATCTGGACAGTAGACCGATTGAATGATTCCATCGTGAACCTCTACGATAATATGCTTATCACTATTTGTTTTGCTCATTTGAATAACCCTTTCTTTTTCTTGTCTACATATCTTCCCAGAGTTCTATCTTCTATTGTTTTGTTGGTAGGATTGTAGTGAAGAAAATAACTACGCTCTGAAATCCTGTACGTCCAACAAAAATCACCCTCACCCTCTACTTCATATTTCTCAAAAACATCAATACGATGACGCTCGTAGTCACCCTGTGTCCACAGGTGGGCATCGCGAATCTTTGCGATATTTACTCCGTCTGCGTCTACGTTACTCTCCACCCAGAACATTAGCTCGTCCTTTGGAATAATCTTCTTTTCTTTACGCATGGGTACTGGTGACGGTAAACTCATTTAGTTTCTCCTTGAATGTGGTTGATTAAAACTTCAATCTGTCGGTCACTTGCGTGACTGCCATCCCAGTGTAGCAATTCTACAACAGGATACTCAGCAATAAACCTGTCTGCAATCTGCTGTAACTTATCTTCTGACTTGATCTTGTCGCCAAGACCCAAGACGCTATAAGCAAACTTGTCAGAGTGTTCTGCTTCTGTCAGCTTTACAGTATCATTATACTCCTTGACGATCTCATTGTCAAGTTTGTTTGCAAGTTTTGTGAATAATTCTTGATACGGATTATCGTAATGCTTACGGTTCTGGATGACCTTGATCTCTGGTAGGTTCGCTGACTCTCGTTCAATGTGGCTAGTTAGGCTAATCCAATTACCTTGCTTGAACCCCTTGGTCTTGAGGAAAGCAGTTTTGAGTCCATAGATAGAACTGATACCAATACCAAGGTGGTCAAGACTATCCATGATATTCTTGAACTGACTCATGTCATTGAACTTACCCTGTGGTTCGTACCTATTGATCTCAACGTATACTCGCTCACTGCCATCGTTGTCAATCTCAACATCACCCCAACACTCGTTTGCTTTGACTCTCCATCCAGTAGTCTTACCATTCCACTCAGCAACCTTTGATCTTGTCGGACTTGATCCTCCATAGCTATTGCTACTTTTCGGCACAACTTCATCCAAATCTTCAATCAAATCGGCAGGAATGCCAAACAAATCAATCTGCTCTTGCTTGAGCAATACAATTTGCGACCCTCGCTGATTACGCATCCACTCCATGATACGGGTTTTCATGCGGTCTTTGTGTAGGAAGTATCTGATCTTCCAATCATTACTGTTTACAAGTGGCAACCTAACAAGACTCTCGATGTCTGGTGAATCTCTGTGCCAAGTACCTCTCTTATACGAAGTGATACGCTCGTCACCATCTTTGATGGACGGTAAATCAAACTTATCAAAGTCTAACGTAGAACTTCTTAGAACACTACGCATAGAACCTGAATACACTTCTGCTTTCTTCTTTGCTCTGGTAAATTTGCATTGCTCTGCTTCTATCTTATCATGCACAACGAATGCTAGACTATCAGTAACCTGCTGGATGCGAGACTTGAGCAGCGTCTTGGTGCTGTCGTCCATTGACAATTCTTCTCGACCCGCATTGAATGACAGATCACCAATCTCAAAGTTGATAAACCCAGACAGATCGCTCTTATACTCATTTGGAATCTTGTAGGAAACATTACCCATACGAGCATACAGACTACCATAACCAGTATTGAACGAGCCTTCATCACAAACAAACTTGTAATCTTCCTTGGCCTTGAGAACATTCTTTACTACTTCTTTATCATTGATGTTTGGCAGTACGTCAAAATACTTGAACACGTTTACTGCTTCGTACTCAAAGTCATCTTGACGACCATCTACAGACATGCTGACTTCCAGCCCGTTTGGTTGGTCAGTCTCACTAGATGTAAGTAGAGCAACCTGCGGTTCGCCAGTTTGATCCTTGTAGCATGAGTAATCGCTCTTGATCCCATTGTAATAACTTACAACAGTAAAACTATCTACTAAAGAGAAAGCAGACTTACTACCAAGTCCCAATGCACCCACGAAATTATTGCTATTAGTTTTAGTAGAATGAAAGTAAGTAGTAAATATCTCCCTGACTGACTCGTCCGAGAGTCCAGTCCCATAATCACGCACTGAGAAGTAACACTCAAGATGAGTAGGAAGGTGAACATCCCAAGTCCGTTCAGTACCAGCATCAACATGAGCGTCATACGCATTGCAGTTGTATTCGCGAATGACGGCACGAACCTTGTTAGTGTAGATGTTGCTGGATAGAATCTCAAATGCTTTAGCACTTGCCTGAATCTTGAAACCAGATGTTTTGAAGTCATTTGAAACACTAACATCGTGCTTGTTGTCTGAAAGAATCGCCATAGTTAAATCTCCTAAGTAGTGTGGTTGGTTTCGATGCTTTGATTATACAGTATGTATCGGAACTGTCAAGTAATTACTTTACCATTTTCTTAAAATATTCCACATGATTAAAATATTACAGATTATTGCCTGTAAAACTATAATGGTTCTAATCAAAGCAATTGTATCTGCTTTTAAGAGATTTGATTATGATGGATTGAAGGGTTCTGCAGATGAAAGTAGGCAAATTGTTTTTGAGACTTGGCCAATTCAATTGCTTGAATCGTATGGTATTTGGGAGTATGGGCATAGGGAGCCAGATTTTTGTTCAGCCGAAGAATGGAAGAAGGAAAATTTGTTACCTTTTACCATTATAATTAAAAAGTTGGATTTTGCTATGCTATAATTAAAGTCTAAAGAATAAGATTAGTATATTTTTATGGAGCCTCCGAAAAATATACCAGCAGAATTAGTAAATGAATATACAATGAATGGAGAAATACCTGTTTTCAGTTGGTATTTTAATTCTCTTGGTGGTGAATATAATTTAAATTGGACAAATGAATATTTACAAGCCTGTCTCTTATACACATCTGACGCTGCCGACGAATAGAGAGGTGAAGATATCTGTGGTCGCCGCATCATTAAAAAAA
>ENA-OSIY01001473-OSIY01001473.1-marine-metagenome-genome-assembly--contig:-NODE-1473-length-12518-cov-61.823165_pt1 | contig 12518 bp, 17 predicted proteins | sample MGYA00237884_ERZ534233 | MGnify/ENA primary metagenome ERZ534233 (study PRJEB26412, sample SAMN06343840) | marine metagenome | isolation source: estuarine water | place: USA: Columbia River Estuary... | reverse complement strand
ATTAACTATAACTATATATTAACTATAACTATATATTAACTATAACTATATATTAACTATAACTATATATTAACTATAACTATATATTAACTATAACTATAACTATATATTAACTATATATTTAAAAATAAAAATATATAAATATGATATCGTTTGTATTTGAATGAAAAGTGTTTGTTTCAATTTAGAAAATAATGAGATATGTGTTGTTTATTCAAAGGATGAATATGATAGAATGCCAATCAAATCTATTTTATATTTAAAGTATTACAATAAAATAAATGCTAGTGATTGGCGTAATATACAAAATCAATTAAGATATTATAAAAGAACAGAAATGATTGTTCATTCTAGTAGTATATGTAATACTAGATTTTAATTTACAAACTCACTAATTTGTTACCTATACCTAAACCAGCACCTAATCTTGCACCAATTGCAGTTTGATTAGAAAAGAAATCTAAAACAACCATTGTTAAAGAAGCTGTTAAACCAATAGAAAATATTTCATTAAATGTTGGAGTTCTTAATGATGTTTTATACATTAAAGGTATATAATATGCAGCAATTGCAATAATTAAACCTTCTAGAGCATATTTTAATACCATTCGGATAAAATTGGTTAAAACTATGTTTTTTTTTTGTTTTTCGTCAGATGATTCCATTGTTAATTATTACTATATAATTATTACTATATATTTATAAAAAAATTATAAATATATTTTTAGTAAATACGACGTGTTTAGTCAAAGTTGTATTTTGATTCTGGATAATTTTCATTTATATAATTATTAACTAACTCTTTGTTATTCAACTTTGATTTAAGTGTGTCTATTTCATTCTTTAATTTATTAATTTTGTTTACAATAGTGTCATATCCCTTTTGAGAAGCTGTTGAAGACAATGATGATTTAAATATTTCAAGTTCACTTAACTCTTCTTCTAATGATTGAATAGTAGAAATAATACCTTCTACATTTGGTGGTTCATCCGATCTTGACAATTCATTTTTAAATTCAGATTCTAATTCTTTACGAATATCGTCAACAGTAATAGGTTTTTCTTTATTTTCTACCTGTTTAATGTTGTCTTCTAAAGCTGTTTTAAATTCTTTTAATGCAATTTCTCTTTCTTCTTCTGTATACTTATCAAACTTGTTTCTTGCTTGTGCCAATTCTTCCTTAAGAGATTCTAATGAACGTTCCATATCAGCAATATTTTCTTCGTAATTTTTAATTTTATGTAAAACAGAAATTGGATGTTCTGGTTTATTTGCAAATTCAGCTTGGTTTTTACCTTCTTTTATTGCATCTTCGATCATTTCAGTTTTTCTTTGATTCCATAAATCATTTGCATTTTCTCTATTTTCAAGATAACTTTGAATTAATGAATTCAATTGATCATTTTGATATTCTACATTTTGGACTTTTAATGGATCTATTGTCAATGGAAAGAATTTACCAACATCTACTGTATAAATATCATAGTTATTATCAATTCTTAATAGACGTTTACATAAAGCCTTAGCACTTTCCAAAGAATCAGCTGTACCTCTCACCTTTAATCCCCATACATCGCATTTTTGTGGCATATGTGGTCCAACTATACTAACAAGTGCATATTTTTGATTAGTGATTTCTGGATCTTCGAATAAATAATCTATAACCTTTCCCTTGCCTTTTGACATTTATATTTAATTATAAAATATTATAATTTGTTTAACGCAAAACATTTATGAATTTACATTCATAAAAAAATCATCAAACAAAAAAATATACTAACATTAAAACAGAAAATAATGATAATTTTTTAGATGAATTATCCCCATATTACGTTAGGTTATATAATAAAATAACTTTTGTATATTTAAATATGTTTCGAAAAGTATCAAATGTTGACTTGATGAGTCGTTTGGTAAATTTAGAAAACAAAATTGATATTGTTAATACAAAAATAGATTCGCAATCGCAATTATTAGAAGGTTGTTGTGATTGTAAATCTAGAGAAGTTTTTGTTTATAAGGAGTTGAAAGATTACATAGAGGATAAATTTTCACAATTAACACTTGGTATAACGGATAAATTAAATAGTCATCAAGAAATTAATCATAGTGCACAATTAGATGCACAGAAGATATGTGAGGAAGTTTTTGAAAAATATAAAATAGATATAATGGATAATTTACAGGCTATAATTACTAATATTTCAATATCTAATATTCAAGCTGGTGATAATTCAGAATTTTGTACTACATTTATAATTGATAAAGTAAGAGATGAATTTTCAAATCATAAAAATGGTGTAGAAGCTAAATTAGTAGATTTGAATACGTATTTAAATAAATTAACAGAAGAATCAAGTAATAGGTTTTTGATTATTAATACGAAACTTGATTCTATATATTTTGAAAACGAAGTAATAAAACATCAATTAAAATTGGAAGATGATATACGAAATACAATAGAAGAAGTAGATAATCTTAATAATATCATTGCTCGTGCTATATCACAAATAGACAAGTTTACATTAAATTGAGACCTTGAATAATGGTAAAAAATCTTTTTATAAAAAACTAAATAAAAAGATTCAATATTAAAAATAAGTGAAGTTATGAATAGTAGTAATAATTTATTTAGTCATTTAATAGATGATACTGATATAGATGAAATACAACAATATGAAATACAACAATATACAAATGCAGATTATAAAAGAAGATTGCGTAGTTTAACACAAATGATACTTTTAGTTGACTCCTCTGTTATTTATGATGTTGATAATAATGGATATTTAGATGAAATATCCGGGGTTGATTTTAAAGTGTTAGGGGCATCTAATAAAATGTATGTTGTACAAGTATGGAGAGAATTATACCGTGTAAATTGTTCTTGTTCGTGTATGGATTATACAATGAGAAATCGTCATTGTAAACATATATATTGGATTGGTTCTAAAAAATTTGGTCATACCGATCCGGTATATTGGTCTATAAGTAATTATAAAAATATAATTGCTGATATTTGGATAAAAGAAGAATCTCTTAAGTATAACGTTGGAAGAAATGAAACTTGCCCAATATGTTTAGATTACATTGATTATGAAAATGATATGACGGTATGTTGTAAATACCAATGTAACAATGCTGTTCACTCTATATGTTGGTGTAGATTTTATAATGTATCTGGCAAAACAACTTGTGTTATGTGTAGAGAAGATACAATGCCTGTTATATCAGATTACTAAAATATTAATTATATCAGATTACTAAAATATTAATTATATCAGATTACTAAAATATTAATTTTCATTTTTCTTAATATGATTGATTAAAATCATAATGTCATTAAGTTCAGTTGTAATATCATCTATACAATTCATATTTTTTTCTGATTCTATATTTTGTTTTAATTTTTTCAAGACATTTTTAATATCATCGTCGAGTTCTACTGTATTTGTATTTTGATCACCTTTTGCATTTTCTTTAGTATTTTCCGTTTTTTGATGATCTGGGGTAGGTTTATTATTATTATTATTAAAAATCTTTTTAATATCTTCAATGTTGTAAATTCGTTTACCACCATTTGGTCGTAAACATCTAATCTTACCAGCTTCTGCCCATCTTCTTAAAGTACCAGAAGTAATGTCATATTGTTTTGTAATCTTGTTAGGGGAAATGTAATTTTCATTATCCATTGTTATAATACTTAATATAAACAAATAAAAAAAAATACATATTAGTACGCATATTTATCGTTTCACTATAAACATTTTACACATTGTTAGTATTTTGTATAAAATGTAGAAGTTATAGGGATTTTTGTTTTTAAATAGTAAACGCATAAAATATACAAAAGTTAAAATGTATTTATTGTTCATTTTATGCGAAATTTCCATAATTTTTTTTTCTCTGGAAATAGTATAACAATAAGTTATAAAATGGACCCTTCGCAATTAAAAGCAAGTTACGATCAAATGCAATTTTTATCCGACAAGATAACAAATCTTGATAAGGATTTATTCAACACACAAAATCAACAAAATGTTGAGGGATTAAAATCTCAACACCTACAAACACAAAATATTCTTGACACACAAGAACGCTCACAATATGCTAACGAGAGCAGAACAAATAAAGGTTTCCAATCTATTATAGAAAGTGTTTCAGATAAAGCTTCAAATTTAAAAGAAAGTATTTTAACTGGGGCTAAAGATAACCTGGCAGCTACTGAACGTATTGGTGGAGCATTAGATTCCACAGCATACAGAATCGCTGGACAAACTGACCAAAACATCTATCGTACTGCTCAAGATGTACGTAGTAGAATGTCTGAACAATTTACTACTATACAACAAGATATATATGCTAATGGATTAGAAGGTCAAAAAATGACAAATGAGCTTATAGGATATCTTAAAACTCAAGGTGATCAAAGTTGGTCAAACTTTGGAAATGTTACTAAAGATATTTACCAAGCAAAATCTGACACAATTTTGTCTAGTACAAATCAATATGCAATTCTTGCTAAACAAGCAGCTGATAACACAGCGGCTGTACAAATAGAAGGTCTTAAAAACAAGGCTGATCTTTCTAAGCAAATGGCATTCGAATATAGTAGTCTAAAGGACAAGATTTCTGATTCAGAATCTAGTATTAAGGAAGTACTTCGTTCTCAAGAGTCTGATCGTCTACGTGATGTTTTACGAGCAGCAGAACATAAGAGTTTGTACTTTGAATTAAAAAATAACCATCATCACCGCAGACACCATCATTAGGAATTAGGACGATCTATCAATGAAAAACAAAAAGACCAAAATAAAAATAAAAAGAACAAGACCCAAGATAAAGAACAGAATAAAATTCAGGCAATTACCACTCCAAATAATTCAAGTTTTCAATCCGACGTATTGTTAGATCGTCTAGAGTTAAACGAAGAAAAAGATGAAAGTAAAAGTAGTAATGATCAAATGGAAGACAACAATGCCACAACATTCGTGATAACACAAAAACCTATAAAAATTGTAGAAGAACCTATAGAAATTGTAGAAGAACCTATAAAAATTACACAACAACCCGTAAAAATTGTAGAAGAACCTATAGAAATTACACAACAACCCATAAAAATTGTAGAAGAACCTATAAAAATTACACAACAACCCGTGCAAATTGTAGAAGAACCTATAAAAATTACACAACAACCCATGCAAATTGTAGAAGAACCTATAAAAATTACACAACAACCAATACAAATCGTAGAAGAACCCGTGCAAATTGTAGAAGAACCTATAGAAATTGTAGAAGAACCTATAGAAATTGTAGAAGAACCTATAGAAATTGTAGAGGAACCTGTAGAAATTGTAGAAGAACCTGTAGAAATTGTAGAACAAAATACAATCAGTCAAGTTTTATATCAAAATTTAATTGAACCTCTTGAAAATGTTCAGAATGTATTGTCAAATATACCTGTAATAACTCAAAATGAATCAGTTAGTAAAATTCAAACAGTGGTGAACGATACAGTGAACGATGCAGTAAATGATGTAGTAAAAGATGCAGTGAACGATATAGTAAACAATGTATTGTATCAAATAGATGAAACAGATGAACTTAATATCCTTGATTTATATAAAGATGATACCAAAAGTATATCTGATAGTACAATAAGTATATCTGAAAGTGTTTCTAGTAAAATGAGTAAACTAAGTAAACTAAGTAAAAATCCATTTAATAAAATTATAAAAAAGTTAAAAAAGAAAAATTAAACATACCATATCTTTTATCTTTTATCTTCTAGTAAAAATTTATATATAATAAATATATAAATATATCAGTGAGAAAGAATGATAAAAGAATGATAAAAGGATGTGAATGTGTGAATGTACCGTTGTATATTTAAACACTTGGATAAAACACCCATTTTGTAGATTGGTCCTTGTCTGACATGAAAATAACGATTTTTTTAAAGATGTCATCTTGTTGACGTAATTTTTCTACACTTTTCAAAAGAGGAAAATATTTTGCAAATTCGTGCAATCCAAGTATTTGGAAAAATTTATGAAGTGTATAACTATAACTAAGAAAATTTTTCCTTCCCGTTGGTTTAAACTTTTCATATGGATCTTGAATCTGTTGAAACATTGTTTTTATCTTATCTTCTATTTCAGATGTTAACGTAAATGGTGGTCTACCATTAATTCTATTTATTATACCAATCACATTATCATAAAATTCATTCAAGTTTAATTTTTTCAGATATCTTTTTATTTTATCTTCAGTTAATGTATTCAAATCCTGAATACGTTCCTTATTAGCTTCTAATAATACCTTATCCAAAATTTCTTGTGGTATACTACGATTTTCTTTAGCTTGGAATCGTCTTAACCAATCATCTAAATGAGTCATTTTGTCGTATGTGAATTGAGGTCTATAATCAAAGTCTTGAAGTTCTTTGTATGATAAATCTGTAGCCTGTTCAACTGTTTGTAAACAAATACCACAATTTGGACAAACAAGAAAACTTTTATCAATTGTAAAATTTACATCGCATTTAGAACATTGAACTTGATTTCTATCAAACTCATGTTTATGATTATAATAATTTGGCTCAAATTTCGTAAGGTATTCCTCTACTAGTGTACTTTTTTTCAAATACAGTTCCTGTAATTCATCATTGTTTTGTTCAGACATTTCGTTTATAGATAATAGTGATAGTTCCCTTTCATCTAATGTCATATATTCAAGTACAATATACGATGAATCTAATAAATAATCTATTTGATCTTGACCAGATTCAACTCTTTGTCTATCTTTTTGTAATGCTTCAAGATCTATTTTATTTATTCTTATTGAATCAATTATTGGATTAATATTTTCTCTGTTTAATCGTTTTCTTAAAAATTCATCATTCTGACGTTTTAACGTATTTTCAAGTGTTTTTATTTTATTATCAAGAATGCGTAATCTTTCAATTTTGTTATTAAATTCTTTTAATTTAATTTCGTGTTTATGCATTATTGAATGTTGACTTTTTGACTTGTGTTTAGTATTTGCATTCCCAAATTTTTTAGAATACGTTGGTACACCCGGGATTTCCTTTTTCTTTCTCATATCACAATATCAATGATAAATATTTTTGTTTTTAAATGGACTAATATGCGTTTACGGCTATATAGTTTATTTATTTTAAATGCGTAATAATAATAAATGATTTGTAATAAATTTATAATTAACTTTTTGGTAAAATACTTATTTATAATGAGTGCTGCATCAGATGGATGGAGAATATGTTACATTGGTGGAAATCGCTTTGAATTTTATAATATGTTGGAAAATGATGTTATAAATAAAGACGAACCATTCTTAATTAAACATAATAACGAAAATTTACATAATATAGATTTTATAAACAATTTTCAAAAAAATAATTTTCAATAAAAAACTAAATTATATTTAATTTAAAGATAACTTAGTTTTATATAATAAACTTGTAAAATGTTTAAAATATCATCGATTTTAATATTTGCTTTAGTCTCAAGTGTAATTGCGTGTGATGAAAAAAATCATACTATATGCGATTTAAAGCGTAAATATACTACAACAACTGTACCAATTATTCCAACAAGTAGAATTAACAGAGACATTACTATAACTGATATTTGTACATCTACTGTTACTTCTACTGTAAAAAGTAGAAATTGTTACAGAACAAAATGGAATACTCATTACTCTACAATTACTGATACAGCTACAATTACTGATACAGCTACAATTACTGATACAGCTACAATTACTGATACAGCTACAATTACTGATACAGCTACAATTACTGATACAATTACAATTACTGATACAGCTACAATTACTGATACAGCTACAATTACTGATACAATTACTGAACAAATATTCTTTACAGTTACAGAAACTGCTGCTTGTACATCTGTAAGAAACCGTGATATTGTGATTCCTGAACCAACAGAAACTGCTCCTTGTCCAGAAGAAGTGACTCCTGTACCTGAAGAAACTCGTGATATTGTGATTCCTGAACCTACACCTGAAGAAACTCGTGATATTGTGATTCCTGAACCAACAGAAACTGCTCCTTGTCCAGAAGAAGTGACTCCTGCACCTGAAGAAACTCGTGATATTGTGATTCCTGAACCAACAGAAACTGCTCCTTGTCCAGAAGAAGTGACTCCTGCACCTGAAGAAACTCGTGATATTGTGATTCCTGAACCTACAGAAACTGCTCCTGCTCCTGTACCTGAAGGAACTCGTGATATAGTGATTCCTGAACCTACAGAGACAACACCTTGTCCAGAAGAAGCGACAACTACACCTGAAGTTGTAATCACTGAAGCGACAACTACAGTAATGGAAACATCTTATCCTACAGAAACTTTAATTATTCCTGATGAAACGTTATTTGATATTTTTAAACGTAGATTTATGTAATAATGTAATAATAAAATGTAATAATAAAATGTAATAATAAAATGTAATAATAAAATGTAATATAAAACGATTAAGTTTATTAATTAACATAATTTTAGTGTTAATTAGTAAATGTTTTGGAATATCTTGATATTTGAATTAGTATTTGCTAATATTTTAAAATATGAAACGGTATATGAACTTGCAAAAATGTCAAATAACGTATATTATAGTATTGAAAGTAATCATTGGTTAAATACAACATTAGATATAGTTGAAAATCGAACAATTGAAAACGATACTGTAAAAGCATATTTATTTACAAATAATGAAAAGGATAAGATTGTTATATCATTTAAGGGAACTAGTGTATATTGGACTAGTTTACATACACAAAATACATTAATTCCAGATCAAAATAGTGTTTTGCAAAATGAACATGAAACTTGTACACTTTCAACTTCTGGAAATGATAAATACAATGACAATTTATTTTTTTCGTGTTGTTTTTACAAACAAAGTAGTTTATTCAAAGTTTGTGATGGTTGTGAAGGATTAGAAAATTCAGAATGTTGTGGTAAATGTTACGGTAGTAGTGTAGAGTATGATAGAAATTATATTAATATGGTAAGAAAAATTATTGACAATACGAAAATTGATTATGATTTTGATAAAGTAGATGTATATTTTACTGGGCATTCTTTAGGTGGTATGTTAGCAAGTATTGCCTCTATAATATATGACAAACCAGCTGTTACATTTGAAACTCCTGGAGATATTCATTATATAAAAAGATCTGGGTTAAATGATAAAGGTTCTAATAAAATATATCATTTTGGACACAATGGAGATCCATTGTTTATAGGTACATGTGGATCGACTTGTTCTATGGTTGGATATAATATAAATACAAAATGTCATAGTGGATTTACATGTTTATATGATGCAAAGAAAAAATTAGGTTATACAGAATCAGTATTCAATCATAGGATTGAGTATATAATAAAAAATGTGATTCCACAATGGGAGAATGATTTTCCAGAATGTATAATAGATACGGAATGTACAGAATGTGAAAAATGGGATTTTAAATAAGTGTTGTATGTGCATTTAATTATTATTTATTTACAAGTTGACGAAAAATTTGAGGTAATTTAGATTTAAGAAATTTCTTATCTAAAGAATAAGTTTCAATACATTTTTCTCCTTTTGGTTTAGTATATCCAGGTTTGTTATAAAAGTTTTGTATTATTTTTTTAGATAATTTATGGGGTTTGTTTGAATATAATTTGCGGTATTGTTTTATTATCATTTTATAAACTGGTCTAGTTTTTTTGTAACGTTTATTATTTTTATATGTATTGTATAAATTTTTATAGTATTTCTTTTTAAAAACTATAAAATCACTAGTCGTAAACATCGATTTCATTATAGTTTTAATTGTGTCAGGTACGTCTTTGTTATTTTGTAATGATTTAAAAAGTGTGATAAAATCATACAAGTTCTTACCAGACTTTGTTATATATTTTAGTCTATCTGTATAATGCCATGTAACTGATATTTTATTAGGTATCCAAGAGAATCCAAAATCTGATAATAAAAATACCCATCCTAAATTTGGAACATGGTACTTTTTTTTATCTATTATATATGTCCAATATCCTCCTGGCTTTACATGATGTACTAATATGTTTCCTATATGTAAATCTGTATGTATCATATTAAAATACCGTTGTATTGCGAGTATTCCAACCATAATTTGAAACAATGCGTTTAACCAAACTTTCTGAGAATGATTACCCTTTATCCAATTTGTAAAATCGCCATGTGTAGCATATTCATTGTATAATCTTATAGTACTTCGTTCATAATTCCAATCATAGTTGATATTAAAATGAGGGCATATCTTTTGAAAAACAAGTTGATTTGTCAAGGTTAATGATATAACTTCTATTAAACTTGGTTTATCGAATGCATTTTTGCTATAAAACAATTTTTGCACACTAGAACTGTCAGCTCCAATCATTTGATTACTTATTCTTTTTTTATCTGCTATACGTTTTAAATATAATGCCTTTGTTATAAATACTCCCACACGTGATCTAATCTGCTTGTATTTATATCTTGTTTTATTTGTAAATGTAGTTTTATAAACTATTCCTTCTATACCTGATGATAAAATACGTTTTGAAAACAAAGACTGTGTTGTATTATATATACGCTTTCCAGATTTGTCTTTTAATAAAGATAAATGTTTGTAGAAATATAACCAATCTTTGAATCGTTTTAATCGTGCTTCTACCTTTTCCATTATTTATAATAAAGAATAAAAATAATAGAAATAAAAGATTTATTCTACGACATTTTGACTGACTACATATTTCAAGTGATAAAATAATATAAGAGCCAAAATTGATTGTGATCTATTTTGTGTTATACTGTAAGCCATACCAATACTCATAATTACAAATAGACTTTGCGATTGTACAAAATTTGTTTGTAAAATTGCCGTTTTTAAACCAGTATCTTGTGCGAAAATATGAATAATAGCATACGAACCTAATATGTTTAATAGTTGTTTAATAGTATCATTATAAGTAGGATCAACTCCCATATTTTTAAAGGAAAAACTACTATATCTAACATCATAATATACCATTAATAAGAAGGGTATTGTTAATATAAATTTTTTCAATTGTTGTTTGTTTGAATCCTGTGGGTCAAAGTATTGGTCAAGTAAATCATTCACATATTTGTAATTATAAATCATATATATCTGCAAACCTAATATAAACCATTGGAATGCGTAAAATGGAACGTACCCGTAATTTTCTATTAACTTTTGATCAGACATATAATTATATTATACTATAATATAATTTTTATTTATTTAATTATTACTTATTAATTCTAAAAAAACGTCTATATGTTTGTTCAAAGTTAATACGTAAACCATATGTAAAAACTTGACTTCTTTTTGATAATAAAAAATTATAAATATAGTCTAATTGTTTGATTTGACTTTGAGTTTTAGGAATTGAATCAATTGTAATATAATCGTGATCTAAAAGTACTTTTAATAGGCCTGCAACTATAATAGCACTTCTTTGTTTTCCAGCGTGACAATGAATTAGAATTCTTTGTTTTTGTAATGTGTATTTTTTAACTAAAAGTGGAATTATAATCTTAAAATATTTTTCCATTAATATAAAATCACGTTCTAGTAAACTATCATTTACTGGAATTCTATATGTTTCTATATTATCTAACTCGGATTGTGTATAAATTTGATTATACAATGGCATATTTGGAGTACAATTTAATATAAAATTTATATTATTATTTTTTAAAAAATCAATGTCTATAGCTGCTTTGTGATTTCCTAACCAAATTCCAGGTATGATTTCATCAACACTAGTTTTATCATATAAAAATGTTGAAGCTAAATCATAAATCATACTGTAAATGTAATAAAACATCTTAATTTATAATATATATAATAAAATAAAATTGAACTTTTTTATTTCTAAGATAAATGTAATGAGGGGTAAACTTTTAGTTGTAGAAAAGCAAAATACTGAGACAACAACCGCAACAGATATGACAACAACTGCAGCAACAGATATGACAACAACAACATATGATTCTGACGATGATGATTATTATTCAGAAACAGAAGATACATCTACTCAAACAGGTGATAAAAAATATATAACAGTACCACGTCCACAATATATAAAACCACCACGGGGTAGTATCCAAGATAATTTTACAAAGGAAGAAATACTACGACGTTTACAAAATTGTATTCCATTAAAAACTATGCAGGAAAAAAGCATACTTAATGATCTGCCTATATTTAAAACTTGGATAAGATATTATAATGTTGAAAAACGATTATTTAGAGTTGGTGGATTACTATTAAAATCAGGTTATCCAGAATATATAACTTTAATAAATCCTACACAAAATGTAACTTGGAGTGTTCAACTAAAAGACAGTATTATATATATACAAGATCCTAATAAACAAGAAATGACTAGACAAGAAAAACAACAAGAACGTAAAGAAAAAAAGAAAAAAGAAAATA
>ENA-OSIY01001472-OSIY01001472.1-marine-metagenome-genome-assembly--contig:-NODE-1472-length-12522-cov-15.958136_pt1 | contig 12522 bp, 20 predicted proteins | sample MGYA00237884_ERZ534233 | MGnify/ENA primary metagenome ERZ534233 (study PRJEB26412, sample SAMN06343840) | marine metagenome | isolation source: estuarine water | place: USA: Columbia River Estuary... | reverse complement strand
TATAAGGTAGATGATCAAGTCCTTGTAGGATCAGAACATCTTGATTGGGACATATACGGAGGGGGGCAAACCTTATAATTAGATGGGTGTTGGTGATGGGGTCTGCAAGGGGCCAGTGGAAATAAACACCCCACCGTGACAAATATACCACACTTGAACTCTTAGACACCAGTGCTTATCTAGAGCAATCCCAATAGAGGAAGGAAACAAAATGACTGAAGATGGACCCCACCACATGACTGTAGAAAAAGTAGTAGAACATGATGATGGTGGCGCTACCTATACTTTTGAGATGAGCCACAAGACAACACAATCTATGGCTCAGTATGGTCTGGAACTTATCTTGATCTGTGCAGCATATGGTGTAGACCTTAAGGATGCGTTTGAAGCTATTCGTAACCTTGGGGGGATCAAAGAATGAGGGATACACTAAAGCAGAGACTGTTTGATCTAGGCTATGGCACTGGTAGTAAGACGCCATTAGAAGCCATTACCTATATCGAAGAATTGGAACTAGAGTTGTATGAGATGAACGAACTCTATGGTTCGGTGAAGGATGGGCTGGAGGAAAAACTTGCCAAGGCTGTGGAGGCGCTGCGTTATATCCGTGATGAGGATAGCGGTTTATACCCGTCGATAAAAGCCCGCGCCGTGCTGGCTGAACTGGAGAAATAATGGCTAATATAATCCATCAACCATGTCCTTTTGTTGGTTGTGGTTCATCTGATGCCTTTGATTACGAGGATACAATAAAGGTTGGGTTTTGTCGTTCTTGTGGCACATCCTATCCATCTAATGCCACAAAGCACCCTCTACACTCATGGGCTAAGATCAAGTATCCCCTAAAGGGGTTGCCACCAAAAGACTTCAATGTAATAGAGTATGACGAAGGAGATGTACTAGAGATGGATGCAAACGGAGTTTACCTAGAACATCGTGGTATTACTAACCACAGTATGCAGTTCTATAACTGCCTAACTTACTTTGACGGGGCAGATCAACCTGTCAAGCATACCTACGTCTACCCTGATGGTGGCACTAAGACCCGCACCTTCCCCAAAGAGTTCTACGTCAACAAGTTCAAGGCTGATCAACTCTACGGGATGAACCTGTTCCCTGCTGGCTCTGCTGAGGCTGTGACGATCACTGAGGGCGAACTTGATGCTATGTCTGCCTATCAGATGCTTGGCTCTAAGTACCCTGTTGTAAGTCTTCCCTCTGCTACCCCCTCGAAGAAATTACTGGAGAACTGCAAGGATTGGCTAGGGTCGTTTAAGAAGATTTATCTGTCACTAGACGCTGATGACAAGGCAGATAAGTTTGCTACAACCCTTATGCACCTCTTCCCAAGCCGTGTCTTTAAGGTTCCACATGACAAGTTCAAGGACGCTAATGAGTTCCTGCAAGCTGGTTGTGGCGAACAATATCGTAAGGCTTGGTGGTCATCTGGTCTCTACACGCCAGACAACATCTATGCCACAGAAGAAAAGTTCCTAGAACTACTGCATGATACACCTGAGCATAGCTATATCCCCACAGGGATTGAAGCACTAGACGATAAGATTCTGGGTCTTATGCAAGGTCACTTCACAGTTATCAAAGCCCCTACAGGCATTGGTAAGTCAGAGTTCATGCGCTATCTAGAATACAACTTTATCTCTAAGCACCCTGAAGTACGCTTTGCTACATGGCACTTGGAAGAGACTAAGCTACGTTCTTTGCTTGGTGTGGTTTCATACTACCTTAAGGATGATCTGACCCGTAAAGATTTGATTGCCAAGAAGGATCGTATGCAAGACGTAGAGGCTGCTATCAAGCATATCGTCCACCACACAGGCTATATGCAGTTCCACCTTGATGATGCTGATGCTGAGACGCTGGTTGACCAGATCAGGGTTCTAACACAGGTCTATGGGTGTCAGTATGTCTTCTTCGAGCCTATCCAAGATGTGGTCACTATCTCTAACGATGACAGTAAAGAAGCACTACTTGCCGATTTGTCTGTCCGCTTGTCTAAACTTGCTGCCGACCTCAATGTGGGGATCGTTACTATTGGACATACTAATGACAATGGCGATTTCAAGTATTGTCGAATGATTGGTCAACGTGCATCTGTTATCATTGACCTTGAGCGTGACAAAGAAGCAGACAACATGATTGACAGGAACACCACAAGACTGATAGTAAAGAAGAACCGTCCTTGTGGCCTAGAAGGTCCAGCAGGGGAATTGATGTTTGATGGTGAGACGTTCACCCTTAGTGAGAAAGGAAGCTGGTAGTAATGAGAATAGTTGTCTTAGACAGTGAAAGCGATGGTCTGTGGGAAGATGCCACCAAAATCCATGTCCTGTCTTGGACAGAGGATGGTATCACCTATCAGTCCACTAATGACTATGACATGATGCGTGAGGTGTTGTCTGCACCAGACACTAAGTTTGTTGCTCACAATGCTATCCGCCATGACTTGCCTCTGTTCAACAAGGTTCTTGGCACTAACCTGATCTACAAGAACTTTGTTGATACCCTACCTCTATCTTGGTATCTGAACTTCAATCGCCCTAAGCATGGCATTGAGAGTTATGGTATCGACTACGGCATCCCTAAGCCTGTCGTGACTGATTGGGATAGTCTAACCTACGAAGAGTATAAGCATCGCTGCGAAGAAGATGTTAAGATCAACTGGCGTCTGTGGAAAGACCTACAAGCAAAGATGTTCCTGCTGTATGGCGATATGCCAAAGGCTTACCTGTTCATTGACTATCTTGGGTTTAAGATGGACACAGCAAGAGAACAGGAACTGGTTAAGGTTCGTCTTGACCTCGACCTATGCCAGAAGTCCTATGATACTCTGCTACAGCAGAAAGAAGAGAAGACTGTAGAACTTGCTAAGGCCATGCCTAAGAAGCCTATTTACAAGGAAGTAAATGAACCAGCCAGCCTATACAAGAAGGATGGTTCTTTGTCTGTGGCTGGGAAGAAATGGCTGGATACTCTGGTCATGCTAAAGTTGCCACACACCACTAGGGGAATGGTCAATGTCCTAGACAAGATCGAAGATGGCAACCCTAGCAGTTCTGATCAAGTCAAGGAGTGGCTGTACAATCTTGGGTGGAAGCCTCAGACATTCAAGTATGTCAAAGACAAGGCTACAGGTAAGGAACGGATGATCCCACAGGTTCGTGATGAAGGCGAACTATGTGAGAGCGTAACTGACCTGATCGACAAAGACCCTGCCGTGGGAATTTTGGAGGGCCTAACTGTCATCAGCCATCGTCTGGCTATCTTCAAGTCATTCCTAGAATGCCACAAAGATGGTTGGTTAAAGGCGGAGATTGCTGGACTTACTAACACACTACGCTTCAAACACTCTAAGCCCCTAGTCAACCTACCAAGCATCGACAAGCCTTGGGGTAAGGAAATCCGTGGGTGTCTGTTACCACCAGAAGGTTATGTCTGGGCTGGTAGCGATATGGTTAGTCTAGAAGATACCACCAAACGTCACTACATGAAGCCCCTTGATCCTAAGTATGTGGAAGAGATGTCTAAGGAAGGCTTTGACCCCCACCTTAATCTTGCGCTGTTTGCTAATGCTGTAACTCAAGACCAGATCGATCAATACAACGAAGGGAAACTTAATCTGAAACCCCTCCGTAAGAAGTTCAAGGCTGCTAATTACTCCTGTATCTATGGTGTAGGTAAAGCTAAACTGGCTAGGGGTTTAGATATTCCTGTCAAAGAAGCAGAAGCCTTGATTGAAGCCTACTGGAAACGTAACTGGTCCATCAAGCGTGTCTCTGAGACCCAGAAGATCAAGATTGTTGGTGATCAGATGTGGTTACAGAACCCTGTATCTGGGTTTTGGCATAACCTTCGCTCTGATAAGGATACGTTCAGTACACTAAACCAAAGCACAGGCGTCTTCTGTTTCGATACTTGGCTTCAATTCACGAGGATGCTTGGTCTTCCTGTGGCGTTTCAATTCCACGACGAACAGGGTGTGCCTGTGAAGAAAGGTGAGGAACCTATGGCTAAAGAAATCCTCAAGGATGCCATTGGCTATGTAAACAAGAAACTCAAACTCAATGTCCTTCTGGATGTGGATGTCCAGTTTGGTGACAATTACGGAAAGGTTCACTAAATGCAAAAATAGTTTGTATAGCCCCTTGACACGGGCATGACCAACACCTATATCAGTTCTTCTAGCGGGGAACTTACCTACTAGATTACTAAAATCCCGACACTATTCTAACCACATAAGGTTAGATAACACCATAGGAATACAGAGAAAATGACTAAATACACTGAAGTTACAACTGTTGGACCAATCGAATGGGCGCGTATCTTTGAAGATAATCGGGATATGCAGGGGTACGAAGGTATGTACGCCGAATGCGATGGCGCTTACACTATGGTCCAAGTCTTGGACAAAGCACAGTTCGAGAAGCTAAAGAAGGCTGGTTCTCAGAAGAAGCCCATTGGAAAGCGTTTGATGGATGGTGTGATTGCAATCAAGTTTGAACGTAAGCATTTGGTGAAGACCCCCGATGGCAATGCTATTGAGAAAGCTGGTGGCGCTCCTAAAGTGGTTAATGCTGCTGGTGTTGTTTGGGATGCTGACGTTGATGGGCTTATTGGTAATGGTTCCATTGCTGAAGTTACTAACCTTCTGACATCGTTCAAAGGTAAAGATGGCACTAACATCTGCCGCACTACATTGACTAAGGTCAAGATCATTGACCATGTAGTCTATCAACGTGAAGAGGAAGCAGCGTAATGGATTTCACACTTATCGCAGACGATGGTAAACGCCGTATCACTGTTGCCCATGATGAAATGGACTATTTGCCTGACGTTCTGGAAGTCTTGTTGAACTTCCTTCAGGCTTGTGGCTATACCTATGTTACTAAACTTGGTGTAGTGCAAAGTGATAATTCGGAGCGTTGGACTGAATGACAACAATCAACGCTAAACTTGTGGCCCTCACCCAACCAACTATTGAGGTGGGGGTCAGTGGACCTGAAGCACTTGTGGCGTATATTGCAAGGCTTTCTAACCCTGAAAACCGAACCAACCCTGAGTATGAAAATCTCTTTGCTTACTGTGCTAAGAACAAGCATTGGTCAATCTTTCAAATGGTCAATGCTGTTGTTGAAGTAGAAGCACCACGAGACATTACCCGACAGTTTACCCGACATGGTAGTTTGTTCACTATTGAGGGGGATGTTGTCCGCGAAGAAAAAGGTTTTGATACAAGCCAAGGGGGTATTCAAGAGTTCAGTCAACGATACTCTGATCAGATTGAGTTTACTGACCGTGAGTATCGTAGACAAGATAGTAAGAATCGTCAAAACTCTACTGATGATCTTGACGAAGATACACAAGATTGCTGTAATACAGAGGCGTATGATTATAGACGTTCAGCAGAAATTATGTACCATTGGATGCGTAAACAGAACGTAGCTAAAGAATGTGCCCGTGTAATCCTTCCCGAAGGGCTTACCATGTCTCGCCTATACGTCAATGGCACACTACGTTCTTGGATTCACTATCTTGATGTTCGTGACGATGAAGGTGTTACGCAATGGGAACACGTTGTCCTTGCCCGTAAGATCAAGGAGGTCTTGCTGCCAGCTTTCCCAACCGTCTTTGGTCTATTGAATGGTGACACATGAAACTTCTAATCGACATGGACATTATTGTCTACCATGCAGCACTGTCTTCTGGTGGCGATAGTCTATCTGGTGTGGTTGATAAGCTAAACGACATCATGGAAAGCATCCTTGACGCTACAGAGGTTCCCTGTGAGTATCAAGGGTATCTAACTGGAACAGATAACTTCAGGCATGAATTGTCAGACATCTACAAGGCTCACCGCCCAAAGGATAAGCCCCTCTACTATAAGTTTGCCCGACAGTACCTCATCGACAATTGGGGTGCTATCGTAGTGGATGGGCAAGAGGCAGATGATGCTATCGCTATTGAAGCCACAAAACTAGGCTTTGATAATGTTATCATCGTATCCATCGACAAAGACTTCAAGCAACTGCCCTGTTTGATCTACAACTACCAAAAGGGAACTTGGCATCAGTCAGATGAATGGCAAGCCTCTGTCAACTTCTATACTCAAATCCTCGTAGGTGATGCCTCAGATAACATCAAGGGTGTCGTTGGGATAGGTCCAGTAAAGGCTGCTAAACTCTTGCTTGATTGTAAGACTGAGCAAGACCTGTATCAAACTTGTCTTAAAGCCTATGAAGGCAACACTGAGGAAGTCCTAAAGAGTGGGAGATTGCTATGGCTACGTCGAGAAGAGGGCCAAATGTGGGAACCCCCAAATCTCTTGGATATAGATCAGGTCTAGAAGTAAAGGTAGCCAAGCAACTTGAAGAAGCTGGTGTCAAGGCTGAGTATGAAACCACAAAGATCAAGTATCGTGTGGAAGAAGACAGAACCTACACGCCAGACTTTGTTTTGCCCAACGGTATTGTGGTCGAGACTAAAGGTAGGTTTGTCACTGCTGATAGGAAAAAACACCTACTCATCCAGAGGCAACATATTTTCCTTGACATCAGGTTTGTCTTCAGTAACTCTAAGGCCAAACTTACTAAAGTCTCTAAGACTACCTACGGGGATTGGTGTAAGCAACACGGGTTCCTTTATGCTGATAAACTTATCCCGAAGGAGTGGCTAGATGAAGATGACAACTAGGGGGCTACCCATCATAGGTGATACAACAAACCTATCTTGGGTAGGCCGTAATGACTATGAACAGATGCTTGAAGAGTACGGGGTTAACCCCACCCGTAAAAAGCACGGGAATACGTTTGAGGCTCGTCACTATAACCCTAACCATCAGGCCGTTTGCCTATTCACCACTGGTGGTCACGAAGAAAATAACTATAAAATGCTCTTCTTACACATGATACTTGACTTAGCTATCAAAGGTCATTGGTTGAAGGGTTGGTCAAAAGATGTTGTGTATCCCATAACAAATCAACCTAATGAAAGTGAAGTTTCTTATGTATATCCAGAACATCTAAGGAAAGATGATGAGTAAGGTGTTTGAATTAGATAACGACATCATCATCTGGGGTGTTGTGGTTGGCCCCTTTGCAAGCCAAGACCTTCCTGATTGGGAGTATGGTGAAGATGGTTGGATGCTAGTCTGCCAAGTGGAGAACTCTTATGGTGGTTTAGAGGTTCAGGAACTGCCCTTCCACACCTTTGATGATGCCTATGAAGTCGTGCAATACTTCCGTCATGGTCGTGCGCCCTATGTTCTAGAGGTTCTAACAGAATGACTAAAGAAGAAAGACTTGCTTACCAGAAGGAGTATCGTATTAAGAATGATAACCTCTGTACAAAGAAATATGAAAAGACTAAGCAAGGTAAACTTGTTCGAACATATCGAAATATGCAGACCAGAGTGTGTGGCATCCTAAAGACAAAAGCACACCTATACGAAGGTCTGTCCCTGTTGGAGAGAGAAGACTTCTACAGTTGGTCCTTGAATGATCAGGACTTTAACCAACTCTTTGAAGACTGGGAGACTTCTAATTATGACAAAAAACTCTCACCGTCTATTGACAGGATCAACACCTCTCTTGGTTACTCCTTAGAAAACATGAGGTGGCTAACACACTCAAAAAACTCTCGCCTTGGTGCAATAAACAGGTGCAACAAATGACTAAAACTGCAATCGTGTGGTCCTGCGGCCACGCCAAGCCAGAAGTGTCTAACGAACGGTTTAGTTGGTTGGGTCGCTTAATTGAAGACATCAAGCCTGATTACACTGTTGATCTAGGTGATGGTGCGGATATGTCTAGCCTTAACTCCTTTGATACCCGCTATCCCGCCGCTATTGTCTCTCAAAGTTATGAGAGGGATGTTGAGGCGTATAATGAATCCCAAGATCGTATTTGGGGTCGCTATAAGATCAGTAAGAAGAAGCGTCCACTTCGGATTGGTTTTGAAGGAAACCATTGCAACCGTATCAAGAAGGCCATCGCAACTGACCCTCGCCTAGAAGGAAGTAAGTATGGAATCAGTTTTTCCCATCTCCAGACCGACTACTGGTTTGATGAGTATCACCACTATCATAATGGAGGCCCGTCCATTGCTGACTACGATGGTGTATCGTATGCTCACTATTTTAGCAGCGGTAATTTTGGTTCAGCTATGTCTGGTATTCACCATGCCTACGGGCTTATCCAAGCTAGGAACAGTTCTTCTACTTGTGGTCATAGCCATAAACGCTCTCTTTACTTTAAGGACGGTTCGCACCCTGTTGGGATTGTTGGTCTTGTTGCGGGGTGTTTCAAGTCTGCTGAAGAAAAGTGGGCAGGACAATCCAACAATGATTGGTGGAAAGGTGTCGTGATCAAACGTAATATCTCTCAGGGGATGTACGAGCCACAGTTCGTCTCATTAGAGACTTTGGAGAAGACGTATGGGAAAGCGTGATCCTGACAAGTTCGAGAAGAAACCTCGTGACGCTTACTTCACCATAGACCCTGCTGCTGTTAATGTTCTACAACCGCATCTAAATCTTTGGTGGCCCTCTTTCATCGAACCTTGTGCTGGTGGGGGAGACTTAGCTAGGGCACTTGTTGACTGCAAGATGCAGTGTGAAGCTATGTTTGACATTGAGCCACAAGCAATCGGGGTGATCCAGCGTAACTGTCTGACACTGAACGAATGTGATGTTGATCTTGCTGATCAGTTCATCACTAATCCACCCTTCACTTGGAAGGTGCTACAGCCCGTCATGGACCACCTGATTAGCCTTCTACCCACTTGGCTACTCCTACCAGCGGACTATATGCACAATGTCCGTATGGGGACTTACATGAAGCAGTGTGAGAAGGTGGTTAGCATTGGTCGATTATATTGGGAAGAGAACAAGGTCAAGGGTGTAGACAACTACTGCTGGTATCACTTTAACAGAGACCACGAAGGAAAGACAGAGTTTGTTGGACGATGAGTAAAGAACAAATCAAAGCCCTGATCGAAACCTACGGATACGCTGGTATCCTTGCAGACCACAACTTGACTTTGTGGAAAACCCTAGAAATCCTAGATGATCTGGGATACATCTTCCTTGAAAGGTATGAGGATAAAGAATGAAGTTCCCCTTCTTGAGTATCTTGACCTTGATCCTAATCACCTTGAAACTGACAGATCAGATTGATTGGTCTTGGTGGTGGATTTGGTCGCCTATCTATGTCCCTGCCCTGATTGGTCTTGTGGCAGCAACCTATCTATGGAGTAAGAGCAATGGCTAAGTGGAAGATTTCTGGTGAGTATTCACGTTCACCAAGTGACATGGTAAAAGAGTTTGCTAATGTAACTGGTCAATCTGGCACTCCTATGCTCTATGACAACTTGATCACAGAAGAGTACAGTGAGTGGTTCAAAGAAGAGCCACACACAGTGAATGACCTAAAGGAACTGGCTGATCTGGTCTACGTTATCTATGGTTATGCTAATGCTTGTGGCTATGATCTGGACGAAGCTGTTGTCCGTGTTCATCAGAACAACCTTGGTCGTTGTATCCAGCCAGATGGAACTGTTCAGCGTAGATTTGATGGTAAGATCATCAAGAACCCACAGTATCCACCTGTAGTCTTGAGTGATCTACTATGAAAATCTTTGGATGGACACTTTTAGATTGGCAATTCTACCCCAGCTTCTCGCTTTCGGTATCTAACCACAAAGACGAAGAGTTTGGTTGGACTGAGCGTTACATCTGTATCGGACCTATTCAAACAAGGTGGTGTAGCCTATGACAGTGCAAGAACTGATTGACACCTTGATGAAGATCAAGGATAAAGACAAGCCTGTGGTTCTCTCTTCGTGGTCTGTCCGAGACCCTTTCCACATCAAGAAAGAACTACAGTCAAATATGCTTATTGACCAAGCACACAAACTTAACATTCTATCGGAGTAATAATGACACCACGGAAAGCCTACGATGACCAACTGCGACATTCAGATAAGAGGGGCATACCTTGGCTTTTTACATATGACACTTGGCTAGAGTTGTGGCTTCTTTCTGGGGTCTGGCATCTTCGCGGAAGGAAATCTGGTCAGTATTGTATGTGCCGTTATGGAGACACAGGGCCGTATTCTCCTAGAAACTGCTTTATTGATCTGACAGATAACAACCAGCAAGGTCGTTGGGAGAATGTCAGGAAAGTAGCACGGGAGAACCACTTGCAAATACTAAAACTGTGGCTTGGTGGCAACTTAACTCAATACGAAATCGCAACAATGTATGGGGTAGATCAATCCCATATTTCAAAGATCATTAAAAAATGTAAGGAAGCCTACCTGTGAACAATTATCTTGGGAATGACTATAGGAACTTTATCCATACCAGCCGCTACGCCCGTTGGATTGATAGCGAGAATCGTCGAGAAACTTGGGTAGAAACAGTGGGACGCTATATTGAAAATGTGGTAGTTCCAAAAGTACGTGATGAAGTTATTCTAGATGACATCGAAGAGGCTTTGCTTAATTGTGAGGTAACACCTTCGATGAGAGCCTTAATGACTGCTGGTCCTGCACTGGTGCGTGACAATACCGCTGCTTATAACTGCGCCTATATGGCTGTCGATGATCCTAAAGCCTTTGATGAAGCTATGTTCATTTTGCTCTGTGGCACTGGTGTGGGCTTCTCTGTTGAACGTCAATACATCAGCAAACTCCCTGATGTGCCTGAGTTGATGTTCAAGAGTGAAGACACTATCATCGTGGCAGATAGCAAAGAAGGTTGGGCTAAGGCACTTCGTAAGGTCATTGCCTTCTTGTATGCTGGTGAAATTCCTAACTGGGATGTGTCTAAGGTTCGTCCTGCTGGTGCTAAACTTAAGACCTTTGGTGGTCGTGCATCTGGTCCTGCACCTCTGGTCGAACTGTTCAACTTTGCTGTCAATATGTTTGTCAATGCTAAGGGTCGTAAACTGTCTTCGATGGAATGCCACGACCTGATGTGTAAGATTGGCGAGGTAGTGGTTGTTGGTGGTGTACGTCGATCAGCAATGATTAGCTTGTCTAACTTGTCTGATGATCGTATGCGTCATGCTAAGTCAGGTCAGTGGTGGGAAAAGAATGGTCAACGTGCGTTGGCTAACAACTCTGTGGCATATACTGAGAAGCCAGACATGGAAACCTTCATGCGCGAGTGGCTGTCCTTAGTTGAAAGTAAGAGTGGAGAGCGTGGTATCTTCTCCCGTCCTGCCTCTAAGAAACAAGCAGCAAAGAATGGACGAAGAGATGCGAACTATGATTTTGGAACTAACCCGTGCAGTGAAATCATTCTTCGCCCACAGCAATTCTGTAACCTCACAGAGGTCGTGGTCAGAGCAACGGATACACTTAAGGACTTGGAGGAAAAAGTACGACTAGCTACCATCCTTGGTACTATTCAGTCTACCTACACCCACTTCCCTTATCTGCGTAAGGTATGGAAGGACAACACTGAAGAAGAGCGGTTGTTGGGGGTTAGCCTGACAGGTATCATGGACAACGAGGCTATGTCTGGTGGCATGGACAACTTTGCTCTGGCACAGTGGTTCACAGGCAAAGAAGAAAAGAACCTTGCAACTATCTTGGAGGAACTGAAGAATGTCGCTATTTCTACTAATGCTGAGTGGGCTAAACGCCTTGGTATCCCTGCTTCTACTGCTATCACTTGTGTCAAACCTTCTGGCACTGTCTCCCAGCTTGTCGATTCTGCTAGTGGTATTCATGCTCGTCACAGCAGTTACTACATTCGTACTGTGCGTGGCGACAACAAAGACCCTCTGACACAGTTTATGAAGGATCAAGGTATCCCAAGTGAACCTGATGTGATGAAGCCTGATGCTACTACAGTGTTCAGCTTCCCACAGAAGTCACCAGAGGGTGCTGTTACACGAAATGATATGACGGCCCTTGAACAACTAGAACTATGGCTTACATATCAACGACACTGGTGCGAACACAAACCTTCTGTGACTATCACTGTCAAAGATGATGAGTGGATGGAAGTTGGTGCTTGGGTTTATAAGAACTTTGATGAGGTATCAGGTGTATCATTCTTGCCACACTCTGATCACACTTATCAGCAAGCACCTTACCAAGACTGTTCTAAACGTGAGTATGAAGACGCACTTGCACTGATGCCACAAAAGATTGACTGGTCTAAGCTAAGTGACTATGAGACTGAGGATACCTCTAAAGGCACAAGTACGTTTGCCTGTGCTGGTGGTAGCTGTGAAATCGTTGATCTAACGTAAAGGAAAGCAGATGTTCTACGTTCTGACCAAAGAAGATTGCTCTTGGTGTGATAAGACCAAGTTCCTCTTAAACAAGAAGGGTGTCCCTTACGGGGCATTCAACTACAAGAGCCACCCAATGTTCCCTCTGTTGATGAAGAAGGCTGGTGTCAGTACAGTTCCTCAGATTTGGGTAGAGACACCTATCGGTAAAGAGTATATCGGTGGCTATGAAGACCTTGTGGATTGGTTTGAACACCAA
>ENA-OSIY01001470-OSIY01001470.1-marine-metagenome-genome-assembly--contig:-NODE-1470-length-12529-cov-7.575891_pt1 | contig 12529 bp, 22 predicted proteins | sample MGYA00237884_ERZ534233 | MGnify/ENA primary metagenome ERZ534233 (study PRJEB26412, sample SAMN06343840) | marine metagenome | isolation source: estuarine water | place: USA: Columbia River Estuary... | reverse complement strand
CAGTTAAATCACAGAAATTCGTTAGAGATTGGAACGGGCCAAGCGGCACAATCTATTACTTCGATTTAGTATTAGAGAATGGAGAGGTAGGGCAGGTAGGAGTTAAGGACATGCAGAGCCCGAAGATAGCAGTAGGTGCTACCATTCATTATACAGCTGAAGAGCGCACTGGACCAACAGGTAGAAAGTCAACTAACTTTAAACTACAAAATCCTAACCCATTTAATGGCTCATCTTCTGCTCCAAGTGGTGCGGTGAATAGCGCTGTTAATTACCGCAAAGAAAGCCCTGATGTACAGAATTCTATCAGCAGATCAGTAGCTCTAAACAATGCAGTTCTATTCTGCAAAGAGACTAAGGGTAGCAAGCCAGGTGATGTATTAGATACAGCTGAGATATTCTTAGCGTGGCTTAAAGAAGAGGAAGTTAAAGTTAGTTCACCAATTAATTCTAAATTAGATGAAGCAGCAGACGATGAAATGCCATTCTAAGCTTACACCGTTCCACGCATGGGTACGCAGTCACTTTGTGACTGTGGCCCAATTTGCGGAGGTGCTTGAGGTAAGTTACCCTACAGCCCAAAAGTATATTAAGCAGCCTCGTACTATGAAGGTAACTCACATAGGTAAGCTGGCTAATATCACTGAGGAAGAGATACCATACATTTTAGAATTAATGAAGGATAGCAAATGAAAAAGAAAGAAACAACATTAAAATGGTTTTATGAGAATTTAAAGAATTACAAATCTTTAGATTTGAATGATAAAATTATACAAGAGTTATTTGCTCAAGGCTTAGAAAATGAAAAGCAGTACAATCAAAAATTAGCAGATGATGCCTTTAGATTAGGTTGGGAATCACATAAAACATTTACAACATGAGCCGAGTATTAGAAAGAAAGATAGCAGATTTAATACTGCTGATACCATCAGAGAATCAGCACTGCGCGCGTAGACGCATTGATAACCTAATAAGAGTAGTAAATGAATCTCAGATACCTGAGCTAAATTGGAAATCAATTAATGGTGAGGTGGAGAGCCTTAATGAAAAGCTCACAAATGACATGATGAAAGTTATCTGCAATCTAACATTAATAGACTGGGATCAGATGAAAGGCAAATGCAGAAAGCGTGAGCTCAATGATGTTAGGCAAATAGCCATGTGGATTATTCGCAAAGGTACCAGCATGAGCTTCTATGATGTTGGCAAGGTGTTCAACAGGCATCATGCTACTGTGCTGCACGCTGTAAAAAATGTGGAAGGTTTAATCCAAACTGATAACAAGTATAGAGCTGATGTAGAGCAGATTCTTAATCATTTAGACTACGAAAATCTAAATAGAGCATTTAACCGTTTAAGTAAATAATCAAATCACTAAACCAAATGAAGCAATTAAGTTTAACCTATGATACCGGTAAGGTAACCATAGAGCGCGTAAAGAGCGTATGTGTTTTAGTCAATGCTGGCATGACACCAAGTGCTGCCCTGAAACATGAGCGAATGGGTAAGCAATACTTACAGCTTATGCGAGAGGTAGGTATTATTAAGAAGATAGGCTCACGCGAATGGGAGGCAGTCAAGCATTTAAGGCAGGATAAGTTTAAGCAGTTTATAGATGCTAAGAATAAATACTACAGTGATATTCAGGCATCAAAAGCAGATACTGATATGCTGGGTTTAGTCAATATGCCTAAATCAGCACCTGTAAAAAAAGCAGTAGCACTGCCATGGTGGAAGAGATTTCTTCTATATTTGTTGAATAATTAATAATCTTAAACCAAATGACAACGATTCTATTGAAGCGCATTGAAGCGCTTGAAGAAAGAGTGCGAGCGCTTGAAACAAAGCGTGCAGCCTCTACTAAATTCACTCCTCCATCACTTGCAGATGTCATAGATTACACTCAAGATGTAGTTATGGCTAAACGATTCTACACATTTTACGAGTCTAATGGATGGAAGGTGGGCAGAAATTCCATGAAGAGCTGGCGAGCTGCTGCAGATCAATGGAAAGCAAGAGATACAAACCAACAAAAATCTAAAGAAGATGAGCAAAGAATTGGCCGCATCAGTACAGCAGAGCTTCAGTCGTTCACTAAGCGCTGAAGAAAGAGCTATAGCTGAGTGCATTAGCTCACCTAAGTTACACACGCTAACTGAGCAAGAATTCAGAGAGCTTATAGCTCAGGCTGCTGTGATAAATTCTATTAAGGCTTTACCTTCAGACATAGAAGTTACTCTGCTTCAGCAACTTACACATAATACGTATCGCAGTACAAGTATTAAAGACTGGCAGAATGCCTTCCTGTACAATGCTATAGGCAAAGACTTCGAAAGAGTAGAAGCATTTAACCTATTCAGCATCTCATTTATGGCCGATGTGCTTAAGCGCTATGAGGAATACAAGAGTAAAGTATGGAGAGAGCTTAACAAGGCGCTTATCTTACCTGAAGCACAGCCCAAACATGTAGAGCCTACTGATCCGGTTACAGCTCTGCATGAAGATGTAGATAGATGGAATGCAGGTAAAGAAACATGGGTAGAGATATCTGCACCATACAACTGCCAGCGCCTATTTCGAAAAGGTATCTATAAGAAATCTCAATGGCAGCCCGAAGTATGGGCAAGATTTGAAGATATTGCCAAGCAAAAGGTAGAGGCTAAATTCAAGGCAAGTAACAAAGTTATCTTAGGTGAATCTGCACAAGCTGAATTCGATGGCTTGCAAAAGATAGAGCTCAGCCGAATAGTTTACATTGACATTATTAAACAAATTAACAAAGGAGAAAAATGAAGTATTTAGTTATTCCAAAAGAAGAATCACTGATAACAGTAGATTATGTTATAGAAAGTGATGAGTATACACATTCATTGTATTATTCAGGTAGTGATACTTGGCCATTAAAATCACGTGGTAAGTTAATAGGCACAATTTACGATGATGGCAATGGAGCATTTTTATCTGATTGCTGGACAAAAAGATATTTAAATTATTCTGAGCTAAGTGAATTGAACGTACTACTTACTTTTATTAATAAAGTAGATCATGGCTCCTATAGATTTTCAATTTTAAAACAAGAAGAGATATGACACAAGAAAAGTTTAAAGAGTTATTACAGCTCCATGAAGAAATAGATGAGCTTAGAGGCAATATCATAAATCTTGAAAGAGCTAAGAAATATGCCCCTGAAATGTATATTCCGAAAGCCAATGGCAATTCAATTCCAATAACTCACTTAGATGAGGGAATTTACATAAGAATTATTGAGACTGAAATTATAAAATGTCAAAATGATATAGATAAATTAACCAAAAAATTTGAAGCCTTATGATATCATTTCACAGAAGCATTAAATGTTATAGACTTTTTTACGGCTACAGCCAAGAATATCTCGCGTATAAATTAGGCATAGAGCAATCTAACTATTGCCTCAGAGAGCAAGGCATAAGCAACTTTAAAGACCATGAGATAGAGATTCTCAAAGAGCTATTTAAGATAGAGATTCGGGAGGAGAAGATATGATAAAATTTATCTATAACGAGCATGGAGCTTGTATGAATCCTATCTTAAAAACATTTAAATGCGGTAAAGGATATGAAGCTCAGGTAGAAGTAGCTATTGTTGAGCAAATTCCTTTAGTAGATAATTTATGGGGATACGGGGTTAGATTTAATGGCTTTGAAGAGGGATGGTCTCACACATTTAATCTTAATCGCAAAGATAATGATCTGCATAAAAGCAAAGAAAAAGCCTTTAATGCTGGCCTTAAACTTTTGATATATCAATTAAACCATCGAAATAATTTAGATAGATATAAACGTATAATTGCTATACTTGAGGATGAGCTTAATCCTATATCCGAGAATCAACTTAGTTTATTTTAGTCATTTCTTCCACTAACAATAAGAGAGCTCAGCTATACGCTGGGCTTTTTTATTAATCTGAAGCACATGAATCTATTTAAAAAGAAGAAGGAAGTAGTAGATTTAAATGCCAAGCTGCTGCCCGAACTATGCAGCACATACATAGTACAGTGGAACTATACCGAAGATATAGGCATGGAAGCTACCTATGCAGATAACGTGCCTTTTATGTTTGATGCTCGCAAGTGCGTAGGCATTCAAGCTGAAGTAGAGTTCAGATCAGATGGCACTTACTATGTAGGGCAGCGCACCTTAGCACTCATGCAGGGCATTGATAACGGAATAGTAATAGATGTGCCTTACAACGAATTTAAGAAGCACTTTCAAGAATTAAAATCTAACATAATCACTAATGATTACATCATATCGAGAGGGTAGAAACGTCATAATTACAACGTGCAAGAGTGGGGATAAGTTCCTCATGATGAGCGACCTGCACTGGGATAATCCTCACTGTGATAGAAAGCTACTTAAGGCACATTTAGATAAGTGCTTAGAACAAAACATCTACTTTGCTGTGAATGGTGATTTATTCTGCGCTATGCAAGGGAAGTACGATCCAAGGCGCAGTAAGCAGGATATTCTCCCGGAGCATAACGTAGCTAACTACTTAGATGCATTAGTGAATACTGCAATAGATTGGTTTAAGCCATACGCTCACCTGATGGTGTTCGTTGGATATGGCAATCATGAAACAGCTATTATTAAGAACTGTGAGACTGATTTAATAGAGCGCTTTATTAGTGGCTTGAATAGAGAAGCAGGCAGCAATGTGTTAGTAGGTGGCTATGGTGGATGGTGGATTCATAGAGTGGCTAAAGGTAAGAGCAGCCACTTTACATTCAAGACTAAGTATTATCATGGAAGTGGTGGAGGTGGAGTAGTTACGAAGGGAGTAATTCAGAATAACCGTATGGGTGTTATGATTGATGGAGCGGATTGCATTTGGAGCGGCCATGTGCATGAACTTTACCATCATGCCGATATGGTAGAAGAGTTGAGCTACAGCCCTGGTAATGGCTACCGAATTAACATGAGATACGTGCATCACATTAGAACTGCATCTTATAAAGAGGAATATGATGAAGGTTACATGGGCTTTCATGTTGAAAGGATGCGCCCACCTAAGCCATTAGGTGCTTATGTTATGGAATTGAATTTAGAAAGAGTACGTAACCCTATTGATTCTCACGTCATTGTGCCTAACTTTGTGCAATGGCGCGACAAATAGAATACAATTTCAAGCCTCTTACAAGGCAAAGCGAGGCACTTAAATTCTTATCAGTAGACAGTGATGTTGAAACTATCTTGTATGGTGGAGCAGCAGGCGGTGGAAAGACTATGCTCGGCTGCATGTGGCAGATTCTTAGGCGCTTAAAATACCCAGGTACACGCTCACTCATTGGCCGAGCCAAGTTAGACACGCTTAAAAAGACTACCATGAACACATTTTTTCAGGTAGCACAGCAGATAGGCCTGAAAGCAGGTGAAGATTTTGCCTATAACCAACAAAGCCATATTATTAAGTTCAGTAACGGCAGTGAAATTATCTTAGCCGACCTGTTCCTCTATCCCGCAGACCCACAAATGACCGACCTTGGGGGATTAGAGCTCACAGATGTATTCATAGATGAAGCTACTGAGATAACTGAGAAGGCTTATTCTATTGTCAGCTCACGTATTCGATACAAGCTTAATGAGTTCGGTTTAAAACCTAAGATTCTTTTAACGTGTAACCCATCTAAGGGATGGATTTATAACCAATTTTACTTACCATACAAGAATCAGAATCTTCCTGAACACAGAGCTTTTGTGCAAGCATTACCTGGAGATAATATACACTTACCTGATTCATACGTAACAAGCTTAACACGTTTACCCGAAGCAGATAGAAAGCGCTTGCTTGAGGGAGATTGGGAATTTGATAACAGCTCAGATAGACTTTACATGTATGATGAGCTTATGCGCTGCTTTAGAGAGCCAATGAATGTAGGTGAGGGATATATTACAGCAGATATAGCGCGATTAGGTAAGGATAGAACTGTGCTTTGTGTGTGGAAAGGATTAAGCTGTATTGATATAGTAGTGCTTAGGCAGAAGCGCCAAGATGAAGTTAAAGCTGAGATACAAAGATTAATGAACACTCACAGCATTAGACTATCTAACGTGCTCGCAGATGCTGATGGAGTGGGGGGAGGCCTTGCAGATAGCCTACGCTGCAGAGAATTTATGAATGGCAGTAAAGCTGTCAGGGGCACTCAGTACATGAACTTAAAAGCTGACTGTTATTTTAGACTTGGCGAGCTGATAGATAAGAATGAGATAACGCTACCAATCAAATGGCAAGAGGATATAGTTAAAGAGCTTGAGCTGATTCGAAGAGTAGATCCTGATAAGGAAGGAAAGCTAAGAGTAACATCAAAAGATACCATAAGCCAGCGCACCGGTGGAATCTCTCCCGATATTGCAGATGCTATCATGATGAGAGCTTACTTTGAGCTCAATCGCAACTATACTAAGTACGCATTTATCTAAGCTAAAGTGTGATTTAGCGCACTTTATCGTACTTAAAAGTGCTTTATGAGGGATATTACACACTTTAATATGCATTTTTGTGTAAAATAATCTACATCAATTCGAAGTACAGCCGAATTACTTGCATGAATTTTTCTAAAAATTATACCCGATAACGTATAATCTACGCTAATATCTGCAAATTATACGCATAAGGGTATAAACTAAAATAGGCCTGCACGTTTGCAAGCCTATCTCATAGAAAATCAATAATCATTGCTAAACCAAAAGCAAATTCTTAGGCCAAAGATATGGTGCTTAATGCTATGTGAATAAGTATGTTAACAAGATGTTGATTTAGATTAAGTTAATAGTCTAATTTTGAGCACATGAAGAATGAGGAAGCCCTAATACAAGAGGCAGTTATTAACTATATTAATGCTCAGTATCCTCGGCTACTTTATTGCGCTTCAGCTGGTGGTGTTAGAACTTCCATGAAGCAGGCAGTGAAGATGAAGAAAACAGGATACGTTAAAGGCTTTCCTGACATCTTTATCTATAATGCTAAGGGCACATTTTTTGGATTAGCTATAGAGATGAAAACAGCTAAGGGTGTTATGAGTCAATCTCAGAAAGACTGGCAAGCAAAGTTAATTAACAATGGCTACCAAGCTGTTACATGTAAAAGCTTCGATGAAGCTAAAAAAGTTATAGATGACTACATGGCGCTCCGAAATAGATAGATGCTATCCCGAATGGCGCAGAGTAGCAGCAACTGTTACTCGTTTAGATTTAGCCGATGAGCTTCTGCACGATACGCTGCTTAAGATATTAGAAAGTGATAAAGATAAATTGCAGGATATTCATAACCGAGGTAAGCTCAACAATTACGTGAGCAATGCTATCCGCTTATCTGCACGCTGTAGTAACAGCTCATTCAATTATACCCGGTTAAGATTCGAAAAGATACGCAACGATCTAAAAGATGATATTATTGATGATGTGAATAAGAGCGTAGGCATGAGATTAGAGAATGAGCAGTTAGATATCTTCATCAGCAGACTTCCCTATTTTGAGCGCGAGCTATTCTTTCTTTATGCCTTAGATGACTTCAGCTATCAGGAATTAGCTAAAGAGACAGGTATACCTTTGAATTATCTTTACAGAACTATTAAGAAAGCGAAAACTACACTACGTAATTCACTACAGATATGATGATTAACAGCACAGACTTCGAAGCTCGCGTTAAGGTATGCAAAGAGTGCCCTGTATACAACAAGCAGTTTAGCACTTGTGGGCCTCCGATAAACGCGATTAACCCATTCAAGAGGCCTTACACTATTGACGGCATAACCTTTAAGCCATGTGGATGCCCTATTGATCACTTAGCAAGCTACGCTGTACCTGGATGCCCTGCTAAGAAATGGCCTGCATTAGATGATAAACAATGGCAGATGCCAACACTTGAACAGATTAGAGCAATAAAAAAACGAGGCAAGGTAGAGCCAGGTGAAATGAGCGAGCTGTTTAAGCTTCGCAAAGAATACTTAGGCATCAGAGATAACAAGAGCTTCACATCTTGCACTCCCTGCATGAATGACCTGCTAAACAGATTAGAGAGGCATCTGATGGAGGATATAGCTAAAGCTGAACAAGCTCAAGCATTAATTGAATTAACTAACTTAGAGCTCACCCCTGAGCCTAAACCAAAAAAACGTAGAGCTAAAAGAAAAAAACTATGACACTATTAACAATCTATTTAGTAGGCTTCCTACTTCATTTCACAATACTCTCTCTGAACGTATACAGACATCAGAGGCACTTATCTAACTACCATTGGTATGCTTATGTGGGCATAGCTTTTACAGGCCTTGTATGGCTGCCTTTTTGGATATACATTACAGTGCTACGTTTTCAACAGCCTAAATAGTTTTCAACATGGTTACTAATTGTAACTAACTTGAAATATATTTGTTACAGGGTGATATTACTGTTAGACATAGGATTTGATTTAAGGTTATAAGCCCTTTGGATGTTCTCACCCTGCATCCTTAGGGCTATATTTTTTATGTGCGGAATCGATTAACGGCAGCGTAAAGAATGAATAGAGCTACTGCGGGATAGTAACACAGCTCAGGAGTATGGCTAAGGTATAAGCTCCAGGTTACTTAGGGTAGGCAATTACTCTAAAAGATAGATACCATGTTAGTGCACATTGCTGATGACACTAATTCATAATGGCGAAGAACTCAAGCGACAAGCAAAGAGACAGTCATTTAGATGAGAGCCCAACACTTAGAGAAATCTGAGTGCTGGATACTTCTATCTCTCATTTAGCTCAGAATCTAAGCTCTAAGCATAGAGTTAATAGCTAAAGCTAATAGCTTAACTAAAGCTAAAAGCTAATTACACTAATAGTTATAACTAATAAAGATTAATATAAATGAGTGACAATAACTATAACTTTTTAAAAGCTCAAGTAAAAGCATTTCATCCTAACTGGAATGAAGAGCAAGTTAACAAAGAATGTGAGCGCATCTTAAATGATGGTGAGGGTGGAGAGGATGAGAGCTGCCTATATTGTGGATCGTAGTACCTACTACGCTACCCATAAGAACAGCGTCCCAGAGTAGGGCATTTATTGTGCCTCCTACTCAGAAATGAGCGCCACAGGAGAGCCCATTGGAGGTGAGAGCTACACTATTCCAATTAGCTGTGTTAGATACTTAGGGACTGCTAACACAAACACACTAAGCTAAAGTCGGGTGTTAAATCCAAAATTATTATAGTTTTTTTCGATTGTAATCCAAAAATATGACACCACAAGATAAAGCTAAAGAGCTATTAGATAAGTATAAAGAGAAAATGACTCATTTAAATGCTGATGAGGTTAAAGAATACACTTGTATTGTAGTAGATTCTTTTTTAAAGCACATGTCTTTTACCTTTGGCTTTATTGGTTATTCAAACTTTAAATTTTGGCAAGATGTTAAACAAGAAATAGAGAAGCTATGATATTAATACCAGCACAACTTGAAAGCGTAGGCACTCGCAAGGATAAGACTCTTAAGCTTACCTTTGGCACTAATGAGCTTACACCATCTCAAGCAGCTGAGCTATTTGGCACAGCCAATCAGTTCGGCTATCTTGCATTTAAAGATGAGAGCTTTAGAAGAGAAGAGCTGGATGCTGTAGAAAGCTTGAAATCGGAGTTAGAAGATACACTTAAGAAACCATCTCAGAGATTAAGAGGTATAATGTTTAGAGTTTATGAGGCTGATTCAGAAGGATTTACTACCTTTGCTAAATACTATGACTCTAAGATGGAGCAGTTAATAACACACTTTAAGAATAAGTTAGCATGAGCGCCAAACTCGGAAGTAAAACAGAGCCAAACTCGGAAGAGAAACCACAAAAACTGACTCTCAAAAAAGATGCGATGTTACAGGCACTAACTACCAGCTTAGGCAACGTAACAGAAGCAGCAGCTGCTGTAGGTATGAGCAGAGAAACTCATTACGATTGGTTAAAGAATGATCCTGAGTATTCAGCTGCTGTAGCTTCGCTTAAGAATGTAGCTTTAGACTTCGCAGAGTCGCAGCTTAAGAAGCTAATGGAGGGAGCAGAGCGCCAAGCTTTAACGCATGATGGTGAGGTAGTAACGATTAAGGATGCACCTAACACATCAGCTGTGATATTTTACCTTAAGACTCAAGGCAAGCAGAGAGGGTACATCGAAAGGCAAGAGCTGAGCACTGAGATAAAGAGTATTAACATTACCATAGATGGTACAAATATTTAAGCATGAGCGACAAAATAATAAGCACTAAGTATTCAGACCAAACGCTCGGCACATACGTAGACTTCATGGCTGCAGGTGAAGATACTGTTAGTCAGATTCAAGCCATCACAGGGCTTAAGCGCGATGACATCAGAAAGATAGACATGGCTACTATTGAAAAGATAGTGAGCGCCTATGCTAATGGTTTAAAGAATGATGAGAAGGTATTTAAGCAGTTCATAGATATAGATGGTATTAAGTTTGGCTTTCATCCTAATCTTAAGAGCATGACCTTTGGAGAGTGGTTAGATTTGTCTGAGCTGAGTAAGAACTTCCCCCATCAGCTGCCTGAGCTTATGTGCATTCTCTATAGGCCTGTTACAGCTGAGATTAATCAGCAGTATAAAATTGAGGAGTATGACAGTGATGTGCATCTTAAGTATGCGCCTCAGATGCGCAAGCTAAATCTTGCCAATGTGAATGCTGCGCTGCTTTTTTTTTCGACACTCAGAAACGATTTAGTGAGCAATACACCCGCATATTTAGAGCAGGAGCTGGAGAGGCTGAAGAGGGAGATCAGTCAGTTAGCAGAAGAGGTGAAACATTAGCTTCAGTCTATCAATGGTGGCATGTTATCGAAGAGATGGCAGAGAGAGATGTAACTAAGTTCGATGCCATAACTAAGACAAGAGCTTCAACAATATTCACCCATCTAACATACGCAATGGACTACGCTAACAGCATGCAACAAAAGCTAACTTAATTTCCACTAATAGATATGAGCACAATCAATTACACTTATAATGTCATAGTAGATAGGTTTAGACAGTTTGCAGCAGGGCACTTCCAACTGCGTAGGTTTACGCATGGTGAGATATCACAGGCCGATTTAGAGAAAGAGGCAGAATGGCCATGGCTGCACGTCAAGCCTCGCGCTATTAACTACGCACCTGGTACGCGTACCTTCAGCTTTGAGATATTTATCTCAGACCTACCTCGCGACAAAGAAGATAAGACAGGCTATCAAGCGGAGAGCATTACTGACTGCTCACTTATCTTTCAGGATTTAATTAATGAGATTTATTTAGGCAATATGTTCGGAGATCAGGTAGTGCTCACGCGACCTGTAAACTCAGAGCCATTTGTTGAGCAGTACACTCACACATTAACAGGTGTTACAGGTACTATTGAGCTTAACTTAGATTACGATTGGTCAGCATGTAGCATTCCTGCAAGCTGGAATTATAACACTCCAACTGATAGCGGCAGTGATGGATGGGGAGCTTTGCAGTTTATTGATAGCTTAGAGCAGAACGGTGTTTATGTTAGCCTACTAAATGACGAAGAGACACCGGGTAACTCTTACTACTATGGCACAGATGCAGAAGGAGTAAAAGGATGGCATGCAATAGTAGATAACATTGGCCTCACTTGCGAGACCTTACCCGAATGCGCTACTATCATCAGCATACTTGAAGATATTGAAGCGTTGCAAACTGATAAGGTAGATAAGGTAGCAGGCAAGGGGCTATCTACTGAAGATTATACAACAGCAGAAAAGAGCAAGCTCGCAGGCATTCAAGCAGGCGCAGAGGTCAATGTTAATGCAGATTGGAATGCAGTTAGTGGTGATGCACAAATTCTAAACAAGCCATCTATACCAGCAGCTCAAGTTAACTCAGATTGGAACGCAACGAGCGGAGTGGCTGAGATTCTTAACAAGCCTACCATTCCATCTATCGCAGGCTTAGTACCCGAAACGCGAACGCTCACGATCAACGGCACAACGCAAGACTTAAGCGCGAATAGAACATTCACGATAGCGACAGGGTTAACTGTTGGCACTACTCCAATAACAAGCGGAACGGTAGGACGTGTGTTGTTTGAAGGGGCGGGCAATGTGTTGCAGGAAAGTGCTAACTTCTTTTGGGATAATACGAATAGTAGGTTGGGGATTAAAAGAACACCCGCTGTTGAATTAGATGTTTCGGGAGATATTCGTTCAAGTGGTTATGTGTTTAGCCAAATCGCACAAACAAATACTATTCAAACTAATGGCTCAAATTTAAGCGTAAAAGGAACGGGTGGAACTAATTACATTACTATGTTTCAAGCAACAGGTAATGTACTTATTCAAAACGGCGGCACAACAACAGACGCAGGGTTTAGGCTCGATGTGAATGGGACGGCGAGGGTGAGTGGTAATGTAAAATTTGGAAGCAATTTTACTTGGGATAATACCAATTCAAGATTAGGTATAAATACCGCTTCACCGAATCAAAATTTAGAAGTTGTGGGAACTGCTTATATT
>ENA-OSIY01001469-OSIY01001469.1-marine-metagenome-genome-assembly--contig:-NODE-1469-length-12530-cov-4.187826_pt1 | contig 12530 bp, 13 predicted proteins | sample MGYA00237884_ERZ534233 | MGnify/ENA primary metagenome ERZ534233 (study PRJEB26412, sample SAMN06343840) | marine metagenome | isolation source: estuarine water | place: USA: Columbia River Estuary... | reverse complement strand
TTTGAAATTGGAAATTTCCAACTCCATGCTGCTCAAATCGTTTCTATAATTACCATTGTTTTGCTGACTTATATCAATAGTCGCGGAGTGAAAAATAGTAAAATCTTGCAAACGATTTTAACAATTGTAAAAATTGCTTCCCTTTTAGGTTTGATAGTTTTTGGATTTGCTTTAGGCGCAAAAACTGAAATTTGGAATGCCAATTGGACTGATGCTTGGGCAGTAAAATCGTATGCAGTAGATACAACCTCTTGGTTACCAATAGGTGGAATGGTATTAATTGCGGCAGTCTCGGCAGCTTTGGTAGGTTCTATTTTTTCTAGCGATGCTTGGAATGGAGTAACATTTATTGCAGGAGAAATTAAAAACCCAAAAAGAAATGTAGGATTGAGTTTGTTTTTAGGAACACTAATCGTTAGCGTTATATATCTATTAGCGAATTTAATGTATTTGGCTGTAATTCCTCTTCAGGGAATTGCAACTGCAGAATCGGATAGAGTTGCCGTAGTGGCTTCGCAAAATATTTTTGGAGCTTCCGGAACGGTGATAATTGCATTAATGATAATGATTTCTACATTTGCTTGTAATAACGGTTTGATTATGGCTGGAGCAAGAGTTTATTATACCATGGCAAAAGACGGTTTATTCTTTAAAAAAGCGGCTATATTAAACGAGTCAAGTGTGCCTTCTTGGTCTTTATGGGCACAATGTTTTTGGGCCTCAGCTTTGTGTTTAACAGGAAAATACGGTGATCTTTTAGATTTTGTAGTAATCATCGTTCTAATATTTTATATCTTAACTATCTACGGAATATTTATTCTTCGTAAGAAAATGCCAGATGCCGATAGACCTTATAAAGCTTTTGGCTATCCATTTTTACCTTTTTTATATATCCTAATTGCAACTGCTATTTGTGTTGCTTTATTAGTTACCAAAACCAGTACTTGCGGTTGGGGCGTTTTGATTATGGTAATTGGAATACCGATTTATTATTTGATGAATAAAGAAAAAGTTTAAAGATTAAGATTATAGGAATAAGAAAAAAATCCGTTTCATCACTGAAACGGATTTTTTGTTTATTAACCATTAATAATAAGCAAAGCGTCTTACTTTTGAAATGTATTTTGCCAAGCGAATTACTTGGTGGCTATAGCCATATTCATTATCGTACCAAATATAAAGCACAATATTTTTGCCGTCTTCTGAAACAATTGTTGCATTACTGTCGTAAATGGATGGAGCTGATGTTCCTACAATATCCGAAGAAACCAATTCGTTATTTAGTGAGTATTTTATTTGTTCTACCAATTCCCCCTCTAATGCGTATTTTTTCATAATAGCATTGATTTTAGCAATAGAGGTAGCTTTCTTGATTTCTAAATTTAATATTACTAATGAACCATTTGGAACGGGTACCCGAATAGCATTGGAAGTTAATTTTCCAGCAAGACTTGGTAGCGCCTTTGCAACAGCACTTCCGGCTCCGGTTTCAGTTATTACCATATTTAATGCCGCCGCTCTACCACGACGGTATTTTTTATGCATATTATCCACTAAATTTTGATCGTTGGTATAGGCATGAATGGTTTCAATATGCCCTTTTATAACGCCTAAAGTTTCTTCAACTACTTTCAAAATTGGGGTTATCGCATTGGTAGTGCAAGAAGCAGCGGAAAAAATATCAATTTCATCTGGATTATATTCATTTTGATTTACTCCGTGAACAATATTTGGAACTCCTTTTCCAGGCGCTGTAAGTAGCACTTTTCGAGCTCCTTTTGAAGACAAATGGCGTCTTAAAGCCTCTTCAGTTGTAAACGCACCAGTATTGTCAATCACTAAAGCTTCGTTTATTCCAAATTGAATATAATCAATTTCTTCGGGTCCATTTGCCGTAATTACATGAACTGTAGTTCCATTGATAATTAATGCGTTGTTTTTCACATCGGCTACTACCGATCCCATAAAGTCTCCGTGAATTGAATCGTAACGCAATAAAGAAGCTCTTTTTTCTAATGAAACAGCATCGTTTTTATCACGAGTTACAATAGCTCTCAATCGCAATTGTTCTCCTTTTCCCATTTTCGACATTAATTCTCGAGCTAATAATCTTCCGATTCTACCAAATCCATAAAGAACAACATCTTTTGAACTAATTTCTTCGGTATTTTTGATGTTTTTTAATTTGTCTATTACAAATGCTTTGGCATTATTATGTTTGTTGTCTTTTAAATGGTATTCGAAGGTAAGTTTTCCAATGTCTAATTTTGAAGGAGGTAAATCCAATGACAATATAGCTTTTACAATTTCTAATGAATCAAATATTGAAATTGGTTTACCTACAAATTCGCCAGCATATGCATGAAGATTGATAATTTCACTTACATTTTTATCAATTAATTGATTTCTAAAAAGTACCATTTCTATGGATTTATCGTACCATAAATCGCTGATTGTTTTAATAAATTCTACGCCAGCTTTTCTTCGATTGGCTTGAAATGCAACTTCTTTTTCATAGGATATTGTCATAATAACTGAGCTAAATTTTAATTGATATATGGAATAATTTTTGCAAAAGTACCCATTTCAATCGATTTCGTAACTTATTTTAGTGTTAAATTTATTTTTTGATAAATAAAAAAAGCCGATTAATTAAAATCGACTTTTTAATAACTAAAGTAAGATGGTATTCTATAAAATTAAGCGGATCACTTGTCCGTTTGCGGTTATCATTTCAATTTGAACAGCTTGGTTTTCATCTAAGTTGGAAAGTGCTTTTGAAAGGGTTTCTACATCAATTGCTTTAACATTTCCAATACTTAATATGATTCCTCCTTTGAGATCATTTACGTAGGCGCTCAATTTTTCATTGTCAATTTCTTTGATTTTTACTCCGTAACTAATTCTGAATTTCTTCTTATCTGATGCGGTTATGTTCTCTAGATCCAACCCTTTAAATTGAGTGTTTATAACATCGCTTTTAGTTAAAGTAACCGGAATTACCATTGTTTTATTATTTCTGATAATGGTAACTTGAACTTGGTCATTAGGTCTTTTTGTACTTATATAACCGTTCAATTCAGCATAAGAAGTTACATTTTGACTGTCAATTTTCTTAATAATGTCTCCTTTTATTAAACCTGATTTTTCAGCCCCTGTATTTTTATTTACACGTTTAATATAAAACCCTTCGGTTTCTTTTATGCCTAATTCTTTTGAAGTGGCACTATTTAATTCACCTCCTTCAACACCCAAAATACCTCTTTGTACGTTACCAAATTCCATAATATCTTCAATTATTTTACGGGTAATATTTGAAGGAATTGCAAATGAATAGCCAACATAAGATCCAGTTTGCGATGAAATCATGGTATTTATTCCAATTAATTCGCCACGAGTATTTACTAATGCGCCTCCGCTATTTCCAGGATTCACGGCAGCGTCAGTTTGAATAAAGGATTGGATTCCTGAAGTGTCTAAATTTCTAGCTTTTGCAGAAACTATACCCGCAGTAACTGTAGAAGTTAAGTTGTATGGATTTCCAACGGCCAAAACCCATTCACCCACTTTCACTAAATCGGAATCAGCAAAAGTTGAATATGGAAGTTTTTCGTCTGCGTCAATTTTCAATAAAGCAATATCCATTTTCGAATCGGTTCCAACCAATTTTGCTTTATATGATTTTTTATTGTTTAAAGTAATTTCAATTTCTGAAGCATCTTTAACCACATGATTATTAGTAACAATATAACCATCTTCAGAAATGATTACACCGGAACCAGTTCCAATTTGTTCTTGCTGTTGCGCTCCTCTATATCCATAAAAGAACTCCATTATAGGATTCGAAACCGAAGTATATGACACATTTTTTACGTGAACTACTGTGTGTAAAGATTTGTCAGCGGCTTCAGTAAAATCAACAGCTTCGGATGATAAACCAACTGTTTTTCCATAATTTTTTGGAGCTAGTGTAACCACTGAATTTCTATTTTTTGAAAAATAACCGTTACTATCAAATAATAATTTGTAGGATCCAAGAGTAACAGCGCCACTTAAGAGTGATACTAAGAATAGATTTGAGAAATTTTTCATACTAATTAAATTTAATTTTAGTAAAAATAAAAAAGTTAACTTGCAAAAAAAAGAGTTTAACGCTCGTTTAACAATGATTAACTTTTCATTAATAGTTTGTACTTTTGTATCAACAAAATAAATTATGGAAATCTCTTTTGATAAATACGAAGGAACGGGCAATGATTTTGTTATGATTGACAATCGCAATGATTTCTTTCCTAAAAATGATATAAATCTCATTGCTCATTTGTGCGATAGAAGATTTGGAATTGGAGCTGATGGATTGATTTTATTAGAAAATGATTCACATTCTGATTTTAAAATGGTCTATTATAATTCCGATGGAAATCAAAGTACTATGTGTGGAAACGGAGGAAGATGCTTGGTAGCTTTCGCAAAAAAACTCCAGATTATTGATAATTCAACTTCGTTTATGGCTGTTGATGGAATACATCATGCTACAATTTCAGACGATAATATTGTTTCTTTACAAATGAAAAATGTTGATTTTGTAAATAGTCAGTCCAATTATACCTTTTTAGATACAGGTTCTCCGCATCACATCGAAATGGTTGCTTCAATTTCAAATTTGGATGTAAAATTTCAAGGGGCAGCAATTCGTTACAGCGATCTTTATGGTTCGGCTGGGGCCAATGTTAATTTTGTTGAACAAATAAATGAAGTCACTTTTTCTATTCGAACTTATGAAAGGGGAGTTGAAGATGAAACGTTATCTTGCGGAACTGGAGCTACAGCTGTAGCAATTGCAATGAATTATTCAGGTAAAACGAATTCAGATTCAATAGATATAAATGTTCAGGGTGGAAAATTAACAGTTTCATTCGATAAAATGGATTCGTATTATTCCAATGTATTTTTAAAAGGGCCTGCAACTTTTGTATTCCAAGGAAAAATTAATATTTAATATAAAAAATTTGATCACTTTAAAGGGAGAAACTATTTATTTACGCGCATTAGAACCTAATGATTTAGAGTTTATTTATGCAGTTGAAAATGACGAATTGGTTTGGGAAGTGAGCCATACTCAAACTCCCTATAGCCGTTTTTTAATTCGTCAATACCTTGAAAATGCCAATCAGGATATTTATGAAGCAAAGCAATTGCGACTTGCTATTTGTAATTTTGGCGATGATAATGCAATTGGATTAATTGATATTTTTGATTTTGACCCAAAAAATAATCGAGCCGGAATAGGAATTCTTATTAAGGATGTTGAAAATAGAAGCCAGGGTGTAGGCACTGAAGCTCTGGATTTATTGATAAAATATACCTTTAAAAATTTGAACTTGCATCAATTGTATGCAAATATAGCCACAGAAAACGAGGCTAGTATCAGACTTTTTACTAAATTTGGTTTTGTAAATATTGGAATAAAAAAAGAATGGAATTTAGTAAATGGAAAATATAAAGACGAATCCCTCTACCAATTAATAAATAATCAATTTTAAAATATATATTTTGAGCATTAAAAAAATAATCACACTAGTTTCAGTTGTTTTGATCGCCGCATTATTAATTTACGGTATTAAATTGTATGGCGATATATTTTCAAAAAACACTAAATTCACTGAAAATGAGCTTTACGTTCTCATTCCTACCGATGCAAATTACGAGGATGTGAAGAAAATTATTGCTCCATATATAGATAATATGGATAAGTTTGAAATGGTTGCATCCAAAAGATCCTATATTCAAAATGTAAAATCAGGTCGATTCTTATTCAAAAATGGAATGAACAATTTCGAATTAATTACTGCGTTACGCAATAATATTCCTGTAAAACTAGCTTTTAATAATCAAGAACGTATTGAAAATGTGGTTGGAAGAGTAAGCTCTCAAATCGAAGCCGATAGTGTTTCATTGATGAAAATTTTTAAAGATTCCACCTTCTTAAAAGAAAATGGATTTACAGAAGAAAATGTTTTAAGCATTTGTATTCCAAATACGTATGAGTTTTATTGGAATACCAAAGCGGATAAGTTTTGTGATAAAATGGTTAAAGAATACCACAAATTTTGGAATACCGAAAGAACTTCCCAAGCTCAAAATTGGGTTTAACCCCGGTTCAAGTCATGACATTAGCATCAATTGTTCATAAAGAAACCGTTAAAAAAGACGAACGACCAAGAGTTGCAGGAGTTTATTTGAACAGATTAAGGCTTGGAATCATGCTTCAAGCGGATCCAACTGTAATATATGCTAAGAAAAAGAAATTAGGAAATTTTGACATGGTTATTAAGAGAGTTTTCTCAAATGATTTAAAAATAGATTCGCCTTACAACACTTATTTTTATGAAGGATTGCCTCCAGGGCCAATTGCAATGCCAGATATTACTGCAATTGAAGCAGTTTTAAATCCTGAAAAACACAATTACATTTATTTCTGTGCAAGTGTAACCCGATTTGGTTATCATGAATTTGCAGTAAATGTAAGCGATCACGAAGTAAATAGAGCTAATTATATTGCTTGGTTGAAAAAACAAATCCAACTTAGTAAATCTAAATAGTTATGTAATTCTGAAATTACATTTTATGGATAATGAAAATTGTAGGCCGATTGTGTAAATCAATTTTTGTTTTTTTCCAATTTACAACTCGCATCGTTTTAATATATTCTGAAGGTAAAGTGATATCTGAAGCCACACAAAGATACGTTTCAGGGTGTAGGGAGCTAAGAATATCTTCCATCATTTTATTGTTTCTATATGGGGTTTCGATGAAAATTTGAGACTGATTTTTACTTATCGATAATTTTTCCAGATTTTTAATTGCCTCTTTTTTCTCGGCTGCATCAATTGGAATATATCCGTTAAAGGCAAAATTTTGTCCGTTCATTCCAGAAGCCATAATAGCTAATAAAATGGAGGAAGGCCCTACTAGAGGCACCACTTTAATCCCTTTTTCATGAGCTAATTTTACAATAACAGCACCTGGATCTGCAACGCCAGGACATCCTGCTTCCGACATAAGTCCCACATTTTTTCCTTCCACACAGTCATGAATCATTTTTTTATACTCAGAATCTTGAGTATGTTTATTCAATGCGCTTAAATGTAAAGCCGCTTGAACTTTCTCTGGGCAGATACTTTTTATAAATTTTCTAGCTGTTTTTTCGTTTTCAACAATGTAATAATCTAATAATTCAATGCTTCTTTTTATGGTTTGTGGAAGTACATCAAATGGGTTTTCTGTTTCCCCAAGCGTTGTTGGTATTAGATATAATTTTCCTAATTGAGCCATTTTAGTATTGATTATTTTTAGGAATGTTGCGATTTTAATTGGGTTGCAATAATCTCACATGTTGAATCAAGCATTTCATATACGATATCAAATCCGTTTTCCATCCCAAAATAAGGATCAGGAACTTCTTTAATTTCGTCTAAATATTTTTCTGAGAGAATTAATTTTACTTTACTTCGGTGTTTATCGTTATCGGATAAAGCAATTACATTTTGATAATTACTTTTATCCATAACATAGATATAATCAAAGTTTTCAAAATCGGATAAAGTAATTTGTCGGCATTTTTGATTAGAAATATCTAGACCATTTTTTTTACAAACAGCAATAGATCTGTAATCAGGCTGGCTCCCTATGTGCCAATCTCCAGTCCCGCAAGAATCTACAATAAAATAATCTTTAGGAAGCTTAGACGCTAGAAGACCCTCTGCAATTGGGGATCTGCAGATGTTTCCTAAACATACCATTAAAATTTTAACGGGCATTTTATAACGACAATTTCTTGTGAATGTCTTCCATGTATTTTTTGAACTGCTTGTCTGTTGCTACAAGATTATCAACAGTTTTGCAAGCATGTAATACTGTAGCGTGATCACGATCTCCAATTTGAGAACCGATATTCGCTAAAGAAGCTTTGGTGAATTTCTTCGCAAAAAACATAGCCAATTGTCTAGCTTGAACCACGTGACGTTTTCTAGTTTTAGACTGTAATGTTTCTAAATCCAATTGGAAATAGTCGGAAACTGTTTTTTGGATATAATCTATAGATACCTCACGTTTAACATTTTTAACAAATTTCTCAACAACTTGTTTTGCTAAATCTAGGGTTAACTCTTTTTTATTAAATGACGATTGAGCTATCAAAGAAATAATTGCGCCTTCTAGTTCGCGAACATTGGTTTTAATATTTCTAGCTACATATTCAATAATTTCTTCTGGAATTTCAACTCCGTCGCGGTATAGAATATTTTTCAAAATTGAAATTCTAGTTTCATAATCTGGTTGGTGCAATTCTGCTGAAAGACCCCATTTGAAACGAGAAAGTAATCGTTGTTCAATATCTTGCATGTCAACTGGAGCTTTGTCAGATGTCAAAATTACCTGTTTTCCATTTTGATGTAAGTAATTGAAAATGTGGAAAAACACATCTTGAGTTCCGGTTTTTCCTGAAAGGAACTGAACGTCGTCAATAATTAGGACATCAATTAATTGATAGAAATGAATAAAATCGTTTCTATTATTTTTCTTTACAGAATCAATATATTGCTGTGTAAATATTTCAGCTGAAATATATAAAACTGTTTTTTCTGGATATTTATCTTTTATCTCAACACCAATAGCATGCGCTAAATGCGTTTTTCCCATTCCAACACCACCGAAAATTAACAATGGATTAAACGAAGTTCCTCCTGGTTTATTGGCAACAGCCATACCAGCAGAACGAGCCAAACGATTTGAATCTCCTTCAAGGAAATTATCAAAACTATAGTTGGCGTTTAGTTGAGATTCTATTTTTAGATTTCTAATCCCAGGAATTACAAATGGATTTTTTAATTCTGGATTTAGGTTTTTAAATGGAGCGTCAACCTCTTGAGTTTTCATTGGGCTTCTGTGAGCACTTGGCAATTGTTCCATAAATGGTTGTTTGTTGCCATAAGTGTTCTCCATCTTAATTTTATAAAGTAACTTTGCGTTTTCCCCAAGTTCTTTTGTTAATGCAACTTTCAATAACTTTACATAATGCTCTTCAAGCCATTCGTAGAAAAATTTACTAGGAACTTGAATGTACAGCGCGTTGTCAGTAAGTTCTACTGATTTTATTGGTTCAAACCAAGTTTTGTAAGCTTGATCTTGAATATTGTCCTTAATGAAGGCAAGACAATTTTCCCAGACTGATTGCGCAGTTTTGCTCATAGTAATTAAAAAGTTATTGTTTTATTATGTTACAAAAAATAACGGATAAGGGATGCTTATTTTTTGGACTACAAATATGTGATAATAAATCGTTAAAAAAAAATTTTTTTTGATTAAATTTTTTAAAATTTTTGTTGTATATAAGAACCACAATTTAAATTAATATTTATAAATTTTTGAAATGCAAAAACATCAAATTCAAGTTCGTGTTCGTTATTCTGAAACAGACCAAATGGGGGTAGTTTATCATGGAAATTATATTCCATATTTTGAAATTGGAAGAGTGGAATGGCTAAGAAACAAAGGGGTTTCATATAAATTAATGGAAGAGAATGGTATCGCTTTACCCATAGTTTCTATGAATATCAACTATAAAAAACCAGCTCGTTATGATGAATTATTAACAATTTCTACGGCTTTTAAAAGTCAATCTTCAGTAAAAGTTGAATTTGATTGCGAAATCCATAATGAGAAAAATGAATTGTTAACAACTGCTCATTTCATTTTAGTATTTGTGGACTTATCAACAGGTAAACCTATCAATCCGCCTGACTATATTAAAGACGTATTATCAAAGTTAGATTAACCCGTTGGTTTTAATTAAATAAAAAATAATTTTGCCACGAATTTTCGAATTTTTCGATTTAACTTTTCTATTTTAATAGTTCCGTGAATTCGGGATCATCAAAGATGAACTAATTTTTGCGCCAGTTTTTCTTAGATATTCGAGAATTCGTGGCAAAAAGAAATAATTAATAACGATTTTACGAATTACACCCAACAGGTTTAGACTAATCTAATTTTAATATTGAAATTTCAAATAAAGCATTAAAAATCTCGAATATACGTTCGGTATTTTTTCTTCTGGTAACAATTATAAGTTCGCAATTTTCTTCCATTTTTTGGGAATGAATGTCTAATTGTTTTTCTTTTATGACTCTCATTACCTTGTTTATATTTTTATAATCAAATGTAATTTTGAATCGAATATCTATCGTTTTCTCTATAATTAAAGCATTTTCGAGTACTAATTGCGCACTTGTTTTATAGGCTGTAATGAGTCCACCAACTCCCAATTTAGTACCTCCAAAATACCGAACAACGACAATTAATATATTGGTTAAACCAAAAGATTGTATCTGTCCATAAATGGGTATTCCTGCACTATTGCTAGGTTCACCATCGTCATTGGCCCGATATTCAATTTTCTCAGTTCCTATTTGATAGGAATAACAAAAATGAACTGCTCCAAAATGTTGCTTTTTTAATTGGTCAATCCAAATCTTAATTTCCTCGGTAGTAGTTACAGGAAATGCATACCCAAAAAATTTACTATTCTTTTCTTTAAATAGTATTTCCTCTGTTGGAGTTTCAATTGTTTTATAGGTGTCTTTTATTTCCAAAATGAATTATAATATTCCCTTTTCAAATAATTCAATTACTTCTTCTTTGCCTTTAAGCAAATGCCAAACTTGTAATCCTGTTTTTTTAGCACCTTCTATATTGTCAAAATTATCATCTACAAAAAGCGTTTTCTCGGGAATTAATTTATTTTCATTGATTACAAAGTTGTAAATTTCAACATCGGGTTTTCTCATTCCCAAATCATAAGAGAAATAAACCTTTTCAAAGCAATTGTAAAACCGATTGTAAAAATCGTCTCCGTTTCTATCTTTAAAATGATTAATGTGAATGGAATCGGTATTACTCAATAGAAATAAACGATATTTTTTCGAAAGCTTCTGTAGAAATTCCAAACGATATAAGGGGAAATCTAAAAGAATGGCGTTCCAAGCATTCGAAATTTCGTTTGTAGAAGCGCTTGGAATTTGTTTTTGAATACCAAGCAGAAAATTTTCTTCGGAAATAAGTCCTTTTTCAAACTGCGTATTCAATTGATTCAGGTCTTCATTCCATTTTTTCAGACCCAACTTTTCTAGGCCATCAACTGTCGCTTGTTTATCTAAGTTGATAAAAATATCTCCAAAATCAAAAATAATGGTATCAATCATGGTTGCTCAATATTATAAGTTCATCATTTTCAATAGTATGTTTTTCAATGTTTTTCATAACTACTATTGGCGCTTTTGTTCCATTTTCAAAGGATTCATTCCCGACAAAGATTCGGGCTTCATCCCAAAGGTTTTCGTCAATAAAAGTTTGTAATGTTTGTCGACCTCCTTCAATAATTAGGGATTGGATTTTATGTTTATAGAGCACTTCTATTATTTGTCGCGCTATATTTTTGTCAAAATCAATCCTTTCAAAGATAGTGTTTTCTGAATTAATTGAAGTAATCGATTGGCATAAAATAATTGTTTTTATCTGATTGTCATATACATGACTGTCATTTGGAATGCGATTATTCTTGTCTAAAACAATTCTGACGGGATTGTTTCCTGACCAATCTCTCACGTCTAGTCTTGGATTGTCATCGATGACGGTATTGGTTCCTACCAAAATGGCTTGCTCTTCACTTCGCCATTTGTGTACCAATTGACGAGAATATTCATTTGAAATCCAAACTGGTTTTTGCTCCGTTTTATTTTTCGGACTGATAAATCCATCAGCACTTTCGGCCCATTTTAATATAATATAAGGTCTATTTTTTCTATGAAATGTAAAAAAACGTTTATTGAGTTCGTTGCCTTCTTTTTCTAGAATTCCGAAAGTAACATTCACCCCTGAATCTTTTAGTTTTTGGATTCCTTTTCCAGCAACTTTACTATTTGGATCAACGGTTCCAATAACAACATTTGGAATTTTATATTTCAAAATTAAATCGGCGCAAGGTGGGGTTTTCCCATAATGACTGCATGGTTCTAAGCTTACATAAAGTGTTGAAGAGGAAAGTAATTCTTTATTTTGAACAGATTCGATTGCTATTACTTCAGCGTGAGACGCTCCTGATTTTTTATGCCATCCTTCGCCGATAATTTCATTTTCATATACAATAACACAACCCACAAGCGGATTTGGATAGGTTGTTCCTAAACCATTTTTGGCTAATTCAATGCACCGTTTTATATATTTTTCTTGTACCTTCACGCCACAAAAATACGATTTTAAAAGTAATATGGAAAGCATCACAATTAGAGAAATACAAAAGAAGGATAACGTTGAAATTGCCGCAATTGTACGAAATGTTTTAATGGAAATGGGCGCACCAAAAGTAGGAACTGCTTATGCCGATCCGTATTTAGATACTTTCTGTCTCTTATACACATCTGACGCTGCCGACGAATAGAGAGGTGTAGATCTCGGTGGTCGCCGTATCATTA
>ENA-OSIY01001468-OSIY01001468.1-marine-metagenome-genome-assembly--contig:-NODE-1468-length-12535-cov-5.381602_pt1 | contig 12535 bp, 8 predicted proteins | sample MGYA00237884_ERZ534233 | MGnify/ENA primary metagenome ERZ534233 (study PRJEB26412, sample SAMN06343840) | marine metagenome | isolation source: estuarine water | place: USA: Columbia River Estuary... | reverse complement strand
CTTAAATGTGTAATGTGTAACAGCTATGACAGCAGTCAAATTGCCAAAGAGCTGGGCGAGCTTGCCGATAAGTTTGGGGGCATAAACATATCCAATGGTAGATTCATTGAAATTTCCAGCGTTCCGGGAATCACTGAAAATAATCACACGTGGAAAGATATGGAACAACCCGAGTGGTCGGACAATGAGGGTGTGTGGGAAAGTTTTACTAAATTAGCACCAGGGCTCGAGGTATTGAGTTTTGCCGGCGGTGAACCTACAATTATGCCATTTGTATTAAAGGCGTTGCAGTATGTAGTGGACAATGACCACGCTAAAAACATCACTGTGTTTTTATCTAGTAACTTTACAAATCTAAATAAAAACTTTTTAGAACTAATGCCCAAGTTTAAAAAGTTTGAACTCATTGCCAGTATTGACGGTTTTGACCGAGTCAATGACTATTCTAGATATCCCAGCAAGTGGAGACAGGTATCAAAGAATTACATTGAAGCAAAGAGCTACATGAAACACAGCAATGTTAAGATACTGAATAACATTACCGTTAGTTCACTGAACATTGTCAACCTAGATAGCCTACTATACTTTATTGAAGAACAGGCCAAAGTGTATCCATACTTTAAAGAATGGCCTTATAACATTAATCTAATCATGTTTCCCATGGAGCAACAAATTTCCATGCTGCCGCAAGATCTAAAAGACTTAGCCACTGAACGTCTTAACAAGTATTTAGAAACCAAGTTACGAATAATGGAATCCGAACGTGATGACTGTAAAAAAACAATGTCAGAAATGAATATTAAATCCGCTGTATTATCTGAAAGATTAACTAAATCTACTCAACGAAGTAGAGGTAAAAAAGAAGATAAATAACACATTAAAGGTACTATTTTACAGTACCTTTTTTAATCTTCAATATTTATATGAAAACATTCTAGATGATATATATTTTTAACCCGACAAAGGATGCATCCATATTTGAAAAAGAAGTTACACAAAATACTGGTCTTGACGAAATATTAGAACTAACTAATTCTGATGATTCTGACAGTGTAGCTACTACATCAAGAATTCTTATTAAATTTGATCATACAGAAGAATTAAACTCAATAGTAAATAATAAATTTCTTTCATCATCACAAACAGCTTCATTAGGATATAAATTAAAATTATTTGCAACCCAACATAGTGAAATTCCATTAGATTTTAACATTGAATGTTACTTAGTTTCTCAAAGTTGGGATATGGGAATGGGAAGATTAGATAACTCACCAATTACAACTGTAGGCACAAGTTGGAAATATAGAGACAACCCAACAACAAATAATCAATGGTTAACTAGTTCATTTGCAGCAGGAACAACAGGTTCATATTCATCTTCATTTTATGGTGGTGGTACTTGGTATTTAACACCATATGTTACATATTCATTTGCTTACACAACAACAGATGTATTATTTGATGTAACTAATTTAGTAAGTCAATCAATCAACAATGGTTATGCTAATGATGGTTTTTTAATTAAATTAACAGGTTCACTAGAACGAAGAGATGATTTATTAGGATCGTTAAAATTCTTTAGTAAAGACAGCCATACAATATACCCACCACAAATGTGGATTTTATGGAATGATTTCACATATACTACTTCATCAGCTCAAACTCAAATCAATTCAGATAATTTAATATTAAAGTTTAAAAATTTACAAACTGAATATAAAGAGGAAGGTAAAGTACGCTTCAGATTATATCCAAGACCTAAATATCCACCAAGGAACTTTGTAACATCTTCATTATATGAGTATAATTATATATTACCAACATCATCATATTATAGTATAGAAGATGTGTATACTAAAGAAACAATTATACCATTTGACACTACTTATACTAAAATAAGTTGTGATTCTACTGGCAGTTATTTTGATATTATAATGGATGGATTGCAAACAGAACGAAATTATAAATTTATTGTTAAAACTGTAGTAGATAATAATATGAAAATAGTAGACGATGGATTTAATTTTAAAGTTGTTAGATAATGGATGATAAAGATTTAAAAATAAATAAAATATTATACGGTAAACAAACTTATGGAAATTCTATTGACACAGAATTTTCCCATTATTTATCTAATAATATTATAGATTTAAATAAATTTTTTCAAGACTATGAAAATTATTTCTTTTTCATACCAAAACAAGGTGAAATTAATAGTCATCAATATTTAGTAAGCAGAAGCCAAGAATACTTAAGATCTCAATTTCCATTAGACATAACTGATTTTTACAACAATAAATTAAATAAACAATTATTAAAAAACAATACAGGACAAAACGGAACTAATAGTTGGGTAATTCAAGAAGGCATTTTAAAATCTAAAAAATTTGACATTCCTTCATTAAGAGCAGGAGGATATCCACAAGATGCTTTAGGATATGCCTCATTAGGTTATCTTTCACCTATTAATTTCGCTTCAGAACATAAAAAATATGAAGGTGAAATAATAAATTCTGAAGATCAATATTTTACATACCTGGCAGGTCCTGATTTTAATGATGATTCTATAATAACTAAAGCATATCAAGATTTTAATTTATCGGACATAAAAGATGAAGTACTAGGAATAAGTTTAGAAGACATAGTATCAAAAAATATTACAGAAGTAATAATTAATGGTGAAACTAAAACGATTAAAAAAGTATACCCTGAATTATTTGCTTGGTTTATAACAGATGCAATTGCTCATTTTACTAATGATTATGTGTATCGCCATCCTAATCCAGATGGGGGAGGATCTATCGATACAAAAGGCATATATGCAGGAGTTAGATCATCTTATAAATTAGTACCTGAAACTTCACCAATCTATAGATTCTTTACAGATGATGAAACTTGGTTAGTGCTTAATTTTTTAGATGAAAATAATAATTTAATAGAATATTTTGGCATAAAAAACCCATCAGCTGAAGGATTACCTACTACAAACTTTCCAGAGTATTATGATTTAAGAAGTTTTTTTATTTCTCAAGGAAATTCAGATAAAGTAGATGGCATCCCAGATAGTAAACCATATTCTGGAATCCCACCAATGAATGGAGGTTACATAGCTGATTATAGACCTGAAGTTACAAGTTTAGTAGTATATAATGGAATAGGAGGATGTCCTTTACCTTCATATGGTAACACAGAATTAATTAATGGGTTCAAATTATCTAATACTATATCTCATAATGGATCTTTTAATATGTCAAATCACTTTCATGATATTCCTTCTAACACCAAAACTATTAGAGTTGAAGTAGTATTTAAAAGAAGAGGAGATTATAAAGACATAAGAGTAGATAATGGTAATGAAACAGGGTTCAACTCTCCAAATTCAGGTAGATGTTCAGCATATATGAGTAACATATATTTTGGACTAAACATAATGTTTGAAGGTGATGAAAGAGATAAAATTTATTATAAACCAAATAAAATTTATCCTGTTTGTGAAAGTAAGTATTTTGAAAAAGACATAGCAGAAGAAGATGTGGATGGGTTAACACAAATAAATAATATAAATTATATAAGTGTTAATGGATTTATCAATAATAGTAATACAAGTATTTTTGGACAAAGTATGGCAAATATATTAGCAACTAGTGGTTCATCAAATCCACAACCAACCTTTAATGGAAATAATAGTTTATCGAATCCACAACCAACCTTTAATGGAAATAGTGGTTCATCAAATCCACAAACATTTGGGTTTACAATTTTTTAACCATTTTACACATAGAAATAGAAACTTATAATGACTGAATATAGAATAGTAGAAGATACAGTAAATAATGTTAAAAAACTTGTTCGTTATGACGAACAAGATACTAGATCTATATACTCTCAATCATCAAAAAGAAAATTTGGTGTTGAAGGTGATTATATTGAAACTTATATATATGATTTAGGCAATAATATTCTTTCATTTATAGATAATAATCAGAATATCATAAAGAAATTTGATAATCCTGATGTTAACTATACAGATGATGTTATTATTCAACCGAAAGACGACCTAATTATAAACGGTCTCCCATCAGGTAAATATAATTTAATATATAATTTTTTCGTCCAAAATTAGCCCAATCTTCGGTTAAGTTTGTAATAAAAGACATTAGTTCAGATAGAACTGAATTAAAAATCCAAAACTTAAATATAGCGTCTAATGATTTAAAATTAGCTTTAGACAACTATATTAATGAAAGAGCCAATACATCATATTTTAAAGATTTTTTATTAAATTTTGGTGATAATAATTTAGTAGTAGGTGTTAACGTTGCATATAATCAGAATGAAAATGAAATTCCGTTCTCATTTTACATAAAATTATATAAACCATTACCTTCTGATTTTACAATAAAAGATGAATTCAATATTGTAGAAGAAATTTCAGAAAGTATATTGTTTGAGAATGTTGAAATTACTCAAACCTTTACACCACCCACAAATCCAAGTTTAAGAGGACCAAATTTTGACATACAAAATGTTTCCTCTCCATATTCAACAGATTATTTAAATTATGATGATATTCTATCATCTAATAATCAAACTATATATCAGTTATTAAATTCAAAATTAGAACCACAAGGTATTACACCAAATGTAGATTATTCTAATTTTGAAAATTTTATACATTTTTCTTCTGCAACTGAAAGATTATTAAACTTTCTATATAAAGTAAAATTAATAGAAAATAATACCATAGAATTAAACAGTTTAAATTCAATAACAGGTCCAACATCAAGTTCAATTTTTACTTCTACTAATGTAACATTAGTTCAAAATAAAATAAATAACATTATTAATGGATTTGATGGTTTTGAAAAATATTTATATTATGAGAGTGGTTCAAAAGCATATCCAAAGTCTACAACTTCTACTCCATATACTTTATATCCATTAACATCTTCTATTGTATTAGATTGGGTAGGTTCTGACATTTCAAATAACCAATATTATGGTGGACAATTATACAGTGCATCTTTATATGATAGTTTAAATCCAAGTAATTTATTAAACACAATTCCTCCATACATTCGAGAAAAGGATGAAAATGAAGGATATGAATTATTTGTATCAATGATGGGTCATTATTATGACCATATGTGGAATTATTATAAATCAGTAACAGATTTATATAAAAACAATAGTGATTTAACAACAGGAATATCAAAAGATTTAGTATTTTATGCTGTAAAATCATTAGGCATAAATTTACAACAAAATGATTATGATATTTGGAACTACTACACAGGAACAGATAATAGTGGAAGTTTCCAATCATACCAAACATCATCTTTAGAAACCTTAATATCTGAAAATCCCGAATCATTACCTAGAGAAAGTATTACTAAGGAAATTTGGAAAAGAATTTACCATAATATTCCTTACTTATTAAAAACAAAAGGTACTGAAAGAGGATTAAGAGCATTAATAAATTGTTACGGTATTCCTTCAACAATATTGAGAATTAAAGAATTTGGTGGACCTGAAGTTGAGGGAAAAGAATCATTTTATGAAGTAGATAAATTTACATATACATTTGAAATTGCTGGAGGTAGCTTAAATACATATAATACAGCATCTTACATATCAACAGCATCTGTACCAACAGTATCTATACCTTGGGATTCATTAAATAGATCAGGCAGTCCTGTGCCAGATTCTATTGAGTTAAGATTTAAAACAAGAGGAGTTCCTCCAATAACTAAAACATCTTACTCACAATCTCTATTTTCAGTACAACCATCAGGATCAAACAACATAAAATTTGGAATTCAATTAATATATGAAAATGATGTTAATTATCCAACACAAGGTGGAATAAAATTTTTCTTATCAGGAACACAAGGATACGTAACATCAGGAATTACTGATGTGCCTATATTTGATGGAGGATGGTGGAATTTATTATTAACAAGAGACCAAACATTATCGTATAGTAACACTGGATCTAATGTAATATATTCATTATATGTAAAAAATGCATTAGACACATCAGCTTATTTTGAATTTTCATCTTCAATAGCTATAACAGGTTCAAATTCATCATCATATAATTTAAGTTGGAATGAAACATCTTCATTAACAACACTTTATTTAGGAGGTCATAACAATAATAATATATTATGTCCTAATAATTTAAGATTTCAAGGTCATTTACAAGAACTGAGATATTGGAATAAACCATTAGATGAAGCATCATTTGATTATCACGTACTTGCAGGGCAATCTATACAAAAATCAAATCCTACAGCATCATTTTATGATTTAGTATATAGATTACCACTTGGTACCAATTTAAAAACATATAACCATGCTTTAACTAGTAGCATACCATCATATCAACCTGATCAAACCATATATCCCTTTATAAATTCTAACAGATCAGCATCATTTAACGGATTTACTAGTAACACTACTTCATCAATTAATAATACCCATTATATATCAGATGATTCAAAATATGAAATCAATTTTCCATCTATAGGTTTCAATAGAACTATATCTAATAAAATAAGAATTGAAGCTCAAAATGACATTGAAGATAATATTTTAAGTCCTCATGTTAAAGTTGGTGGCAACAGTTATGATGAACATCCTATTGATTCAGCAAAATTAGGAATTTATTTTTCTCCACAAGATGAAATAAATGAAGACATAGCAGCTCAATTAGGTGGTTTTAGAATTGATGATTATATAGGTAATCCAAATGATGATGAAGAATATTTCTACAAAGAATTACAAGAATTAAGAGATTTTTATTTCTTAAAATACATATCAAGATTTAATTATCACGATTATATTAAATTATTCAAATACTTTGATCAAAGTTTATTTAATCTAATTGAACAATTTGTACCAGGAAGAACTAATCCACTAACAGGAGTTTTAATTCAACCTCACATTTTAGAAAGAAGTAAAATAAAATTAAAGAAAAGACCAGATGTTGAAAATTTACAATATTCTCAAAGTTTAGATACTGATTCATATAGAAATTTTGAATTAACACAACATAATAATTATAATATCAATATGGATGTTTATAATGATTATTTAATGGGTAATTCATTTTCATTAGCATTACAATCAAATTACACATCATCTATAACAATTGGTTTAAATACTATTACTTATGCAGATGCCTCATCATCACTTAGAAATTCTGAAATATATTATATAGGTAGATTTACTATTACTGATGCTGGTGTAAGAGATATTAAACCTGTACCATCAACTAGATTAAGAAACTCAGAATATAGATTATCGGGTTCATGGATAGTAGCAAATACAGGAAGCAATTTTGCTTATTTTGATGATGGTAAATATGAACAACTATCATGGTCAAAACCAAGATATGAAGGATCACAACTGAGATCATTAGCAATAAATGAATTTAATAGTAGAGAAATGTCAGGTAGTATTGTTTTATATAGTGGGGATATAGGATTTAATAATGAACCAAATATACAAAAATATTCAAGACACATTTTATACTTTGAATCAATCGAAGATAATAATAAATCAATAAAAAACTCATCAACAGTATTTATTAAATATTTAATAGATGATGAGGGAAATAAAATAACTCTAGATGGTAAAAATAATAGAAATTTAAATTTTATAAGTCGTTTAGTTAAAAATAAAAGATTAATTTCAATATATATTATTGATCCACAAAATTCTAATGTAAGTCAAATTTCGAATAAAAACTTTAATGTAATTGAATCTGGAGCGGTTTACACAAATATTCTTCAATCATTTGCAGATGATGCAACTAGTTTACCAACAAATCGTGTAATAACAATACAAGGTAAAGAAAAAACAACATCAACTTCAACTTTAACTCCACAACCATATATACCTCCTAGATAATGGCTATAAAATATACAAATTTAGATTTTGGTAATCAAGGATTAAAAAATTTAACCACAGCATCTTTCAAGGCAAGTATAATAACAGCATCAACTCACTTAAGCGATCGATATGTGTCCGTTATAAGGACAGGTGATCCTACTAATCCAGGTTCTGAATATTTAGTTCAAGGGGATGGTTATTATCAAATATCTCCTTCAATGTCATCAAATACATCAAATAGATTATTACCTATAATACCAGGTGACATAATTACGTGGGATGTCGGAGAATTTGGTACACTAGGTGGTTCAATAACTCGAGAAATAGAAACAGTAACTACTGCGTCATCAGGTGGTTATGCATATTTTCAATTAGATGAAGCAATTACATCATCTTTTAATTCTGCAAGTTGGGTTATTAATAGAAGAATTAATGATGAAAATTATATAATATTAGAATTACCATATGAATATTTTGATGTATCAATCACTGGGTCAACTAAACAAATTCTTAATGGATTTATTATTCCAGAAGATTATAATCCTAAATTATTATCTAATTTAAATAATTTAATAACCAAATTAAACTTAGAGTAAATGAAGAAATATTCAAAGAAATTTTAAATTAGAATATTTATAATAGAATTTAATATTAAAAAACAATAAAATGGGATATTTAAGTAATACAAGCATAACAATTGATGCAATCTTAACTAAAAAAGGTCGTGAATTATTAGCTCAAGGTGGAAGTGGTGGTTTCAACATAACACAATTTGCATTAGGAGATGATGAAATTGATTATACATTATGGAACTCATCAAATGATCAAGGTTCAAATTATTATGGTGAAGCTATAGAAAATTTACCTATGTTAGAAGCTTTTCCTGATGAAAATGCTATTTTAAATTCAAAATTAGTATCTCTACCAAAAGGAACAAGTACAATGCCTGTATTAAATTTAAGTTATACAAAAATAACTTTAAATTTAGGTCAATCTTTTACAATCCAGCCAAAAACTTTAAATTATACTAACATAAATAATAATCAACAAGAACCAAAAGGTTACATTATAACAGTTGGTGATGCTAGATTATTATCTGAAATTAGACCATTATATTCTAATACATCTCAACAATCATCTTCTAATTCAGTACAAACTAATTTAAGAGGTTTAATTACATTTAGTAGAACTGTATCAAAAACAGTAAATGGTGTAACAAGTTTAGGCATTCAAGCAACAACAAGTACAGCTTTATTTACAAATAATGCAACAAAATTAACAACAACATTAACAATAACAGGAGTAGAATCAGGAGCTAGAATAACAATTCCTATTGTTTTTAATAAATCTATTGTACCTGCAACCCCATCATTAACAGTATAATTAAATATAACATATGTCAACATTTAAACAATTTATAGTAAGTGACCAACCAGGCGGAGACACTGATGTAGTATTAGACACATCTACTTTAACAGGTCCTTTATGGTCAAATTCAATAACTATATTAACATCATCTTTTACTTCATCAGCACAATTAGCAACTACAACAGGTGAGTTTATATTAGATGTTTATCAATATGCAACATCATCTACAGATGCTGCTGTCCAATTTTCAATAGCATATGGTCATAAAGATGGCTCAGGTTCAGCAAATTATACAACAGGGAATGATGGATATTCACCATCAAGATCTATTTTTGGACAATATAATTCATTGATAGTTGGAGATACAGATACTGCTTTTACATTTGGCACAGATATAGTTAATGATTTCTTTGTTATTAATGTTAATAGAAATAGATATAAACAAAATATAAGACCAGGTCAATGGAATTTAAAACTATCTGGCAGTGCAGGTGCATTATCTTTAACAGATGATAAAGTATCTGGAGCATATAATGGTGTTACTTCATTGATAGGAAGACAATTTGAAATAGTAAGTGGTTCTGATGGTGTTGAAGTAACTTCAGCATTGGTTAAACTACCATCAACTAGTTCATATGGTTACTATTACCCAGATGCTGGTATATTTTTATTAAATGCAAGAGCATTAGCTCAACCAGCAGCATCAGGAGGTATTGCATTTAGTGCAATAACATCATCTGCAACAGTTGCTTCTAGTAGTCTAAATAATACTCAATTTTACAATACTTTCAAATCAGGAGCTTATTTTCAAGCAGAATATGAAGAAACAATTACTAGTGAATATTATTTTTGTAGAGTAAGAAATAATGAATTTAACTATAGTAACAATTTAACATTCATTGATACTAGTGGAAGTGTAGTACATTCAGAATTTATTAATGATCCACAAACATATATTTCAACTGTAGGGTTATACAATGATGAAGGAGATTTATTAGCAGTAGCTAAATTAAGTAGCCCATTACCAAAAGATTTTACAAGTGAATGTTTAATAAGAGTGAAGTTGGATTTTTGACCTTTTTAAAAAAATATTAATGGATGTCAATATTCAAACAAATAAATTCTTCCGATATATCAATAAAAAACTTTCCATTATATAAACAATGGAATGTAACCTACAATTCTTCTTCAGGGCAATTTGAGAATAATATAAATTCAATTGATGTTACTGATAAAATAACAATTTTTGATGGACAGTATCAAAATTATCCAATGGGTACTATTATCCCAGCAATTGCAGGGATAATTAATGAAGTAACAACATCATTATCATTTACTAAAAGATCAATTTACGACTTTGTTAATGGAATGTATAATAAACCTATTCGAAATTCTAATGAATTTAATTTCGTATTAGATGATCCAATTAATAATTTACGAGAATTATATCAAAATGTAAGTTTATTAAAAATTCACCAAGATTTATATGGTTATAGTATTAAAAAATCAAGCTTACAAATCACTAGTAGAACAAATGATGGGTATTATGTAGAGTTTGATTATGTTGACCCTGGTTTCGTTGAAGGTGAAGATGGTGGAACTTCAATAGTATTTAAAGATGATGGTGAAGGGAATTTATACGATATAGCTAATCCAGAAGCAAACTTCTTAGACAATCAAAATAGAGTACTTTACTTAAGTTTTACCAAAAAATATAAATCATATGATAATAATGGTATATTAGCATTAGGTTTAGATACATGGAGAACAGGTGCATTAGACGAAATAGATGAAAGTTACTTTCAAAATGAATATGAAGCAACAAACATTTATTATAGAACAGGTTCATATGGAATAGCAGCTGATTTTATTTCAGGTTCTATGAAGATACCTGATGATTTTGGTTATAATTTAGATTCAAATTCAAACTTTGGCATTAGTTTTATAATAAACCCGGGTGAATCTTCATCATATCCTTCTTCAATTGTCAATGTTATTAGAAAAGGATATCAAAAAGAACAAGCAGACGATACTATTATAGAAGATAATAGATATCCATATGGTATATCATATAATAATACTAATAAAAACATTATATTTTCTGTAAGTGATGGATTACATACATATTCTGTTACAAGTTCAATTAATACAGTACCTCATACGGCTTCTGCCCATATTATTTGCCAAAAAGTTGATGATGTGTTAAACATATATGTTAGTTCTTCAACTGCATTTACATCTTCAAGTGCAAATTGTGGTTGCATGGCTTCTGCGTCTAACAAATGTCCAATTTTTATAGGTTCAAATCCTCAAAACACAGATGATAAATTTAAAGGCACATTAGAACAAATTTCATTTTTTGACAACGCTTTATCATTAACTGAAAGAACTAGTATATTCAATATACCTTCAAATATATGGCAATTAGGTAAGGTATTTTACAGTCATGGTATTGTTATATTAACTAATCCACAATTAAAATACACTAGACATTTAAATTTAGACAATGAAATTGAAATATTGAATGTTTTATATAAATCTACTAAATATATAAGTGAAACAGAATATATATGTAGAATTAAATCAACAGAATATAATTACACATATAACAATTCAATTCCTAAATATAAGCAAGAAAGTTGTGCTACTGGTTCATCCAATATTTATGATGATCCTGCATTTAACCCTTACATAACAACAATTGGTTTATACAATGACCAATATGAACTAATAGCTGTAGCTAAATTAGCAGCACCTATTCAGGTCCCACCAAATCACGATTTAAATTTCGCGGTAAATTTCGATATTTAGTATAGTATACAAACTATAAGGTTATGGAAAATATTCTAATACTAGAATTTTTAGAATCATTTCTCGGAAAAGGTAAAAAAACGTCAAGAGGAAATTATGCTTTCAAGTGTCCTAATGGGTGTAAAGCAGATAAATATAAATTAGAAATAAATATTAATACAAATGAAAGTGGAGAAAATCCATGGTCATGTTGGATTTGTGGTGAGGAGAAAAATTTCAAAGGTAAAAAAATAAGAAATTTAGTTAAAAAATTAAATTTAGATCCAAAATACCTGGCTAAATTAAAAACATTAATCAAACCTTCCAAATCACAAGAATATTTTACAAAATCAGAAATATTACAGTTACCTGAAGAATTTAAAAAATTTGACACTACTTTAGAAGCTAAACAAGCAATGAGATACTTAAAAAGAAGAGGTATAAGTAAATGTGATATAGAAAGATATAATATAGGTTA
>ENA-OSIY01001467-OSIY01001467.1-marine-metagenome-genome-assembly--contig:-NODE-1467-length-12541-cov-8.084082_pt1 | contig 12541 bp, 19 predicted proteins | sample MGYA00237884_ERZ534233 | MGnify/ENA primary metagenome ERZ534233 (study PRJEB26412, sample SAMN06343840) | marine metagenome | isolation source: estuarine water | place: USA: Columbia River Estuary... | reverse complement strand
CCTTCATATCATGGCGTATTTGTCTTCCAAAAACTGAAATTGTACCAGTACCTGTTCGGTCCTCTTTCTTTACACCATTTGCTAAAATGTCTTGTAATAAATCAGTGTATTGCTTGTCTAATTTATTTATAGTTCCCATATACTTTTCTTTTTGCGTTTAAATCTTTTCACTATTAAATCCAATATTAGCCAAATTACTTGTGCTATTTTCTTCATTCTTAAGACATTAAATCGGGCTCATTGTCCCAGTTAGTATCAATACTTGGTTTTGATTCAACTCTAGTATCTTCAATCCATGTGAAAATATCTGTTTCTAAAGGATTGGATTTACCAGGAATGTAGTCTGGATTTGGTATAGTTCTCCATTTCATACCACATCTTTTGCAGTAACATTTAGTTGGAGCCCATCCAAAATTATAAGAGTAATTATGACCCTTAATCTTGCAAATAATTTCCTTTATTTTTGTCATCTATTTCTTGTATTTTTCCGGCAATTTCTTGTATTGTATTATTTAACCTTTCCTTTTTCTTACGATATTCTGCACGAATCCATTCTTCTCTACCATCTTCTAAAAGGGCTTTGTTAACTAATTTGTCAATTTTATTGAAGATTTCAGCGTGAATGATTTCAGGTCCTTTGTGTGAAGGCGTAAAAAATATCTTTTTGATATTAAGTCCTTCGAAAGTTAAAAAAAGCTCAAGTGATCTTGTATAGATGTTTAAAATTTCTACTTGGACATCCACGTGGACAAAAGGTCCAAGCTTGAGGATGTATGGATTACTTCCATCTGGATTCTTTGGTTGATCGACTGTAATACGATACGTGCTTCTTAATTCTTCTGCTATAAATTCTGCGTATGTCATGATAGTATTATTTAATAGGTTATATTAAAGAAAATAAAAAAGTATCATGTCTAGAAAATAAAAAAGCCAATCAATTGATTGGCTTGTGTTTTAATGGTAGCTCCAGAGAGAATCGAACTCCCAAGTCATCTTTAGAAGAGATGCATTATATCCGTTTAATTATGGAGCCATAACGTTTTGAGCCTCTTGTCGGGCTCGAACCAACGACCTGATCATTACAAATGATCTGCTCTACCAACTGAGCTAAAGAGGCATTTAAATAGTACCCAGGGCCGGACTCGAACCGGCACGGGACCTTCGTCCCAAAGGATTTTAAGTCCTTCGTGGCTACCATTACACCACCTGGGCAACATTGTGTTAAAGAACGTTTGTTATGTATATATTACTCTAAAAATACTAATTGTTTCAAGATATACTGAAATAATTTAATATTTGCCAGCATTTTCTTTTACCATGACAAAAAACTTTAAAGCTTTAATACATGTTGAATCTGCTCTGGAAATAGCTTGATCTAATTTGTTATCGATAACCGATTGAACAAAACTACCACCTTGTAAAAGATTATCTCGCGTCATAATAATTGAGGCTGCAATATCTACGATGTGACGTCTTTCACCTTCAGTTACCGGCTGAGCTAAACACCATTCTAAATTCTCACTTGCGTATTTTTCAGCTGCTTGTTTTGCTTTTTGAATTAATTCTACTGACATATTTGTTTGTTTTTAATTATAAGGCTAATATACTGCTTTTATTTGACATAAAAAAATTATTTAGCATTTATTTTACATATAAGAAGTCGAAAGACTCTTAAGATGATTTAAAAGTGCTTTATCTTCAATCTTATGAATTATTTTCATACCTTCTTGTTGTCTTTTAAGCGCAGTTATAGTATTGCCTGTGTGAAATGTAATATTATGTAATTGTGCAACTTTAGGATCCATTTCGAAAATACATCCAGCAAATTGGTCTTCTTTTGTTTGCAAAGGCACTGAAATCCAATAAACTCTATGTGAATTCATAATCTTATTATATTGACCATTCGGTATTGAAAATGAATCATAATAAATTAGAGGTGCATTTGTTTTTACTTCAACATTATTTCCGTCAATGATCATGTCCTTTTCAGAATCAAAAATATTTAAGGATTCATCTACAACACATCCTGCATCTCTAAAATATTTTGCTACAATCTTTTCGCCTAACATTCCTAATAGAACTTTTTTATAATCTACTTCCATTTTTTACATTGCATTTACAGCTGCAATAATCTGATCTATTTTGGTTAATAAAGATGCTTTAGAACTTCCAGCTTTTTCATTGATAAATCCTCTAGCTGTGTTAAGATCTTCTAAAGAAAATGTTTTATCACTGCCATAAACTTTAGCTGCTAATGGATTTGTATTAATCTTATTATTAACAAAAGTTAACATAAAGTCTAAACATTTATCATAATTACCAGTGTTTGGATCTACAAGTCTTGCTGCTGTACGAATATCATCGTATAAAGCTTGTACGTTGTTTGGTCTGTTAACTAAAGACTTCATAATCACAGCTTGTGTTAAGTATTGAAATCTTTTGCTTAACAGAGCTTCAGCGATATATTTGGTTTCAAAGTTAGCAGTTCGGCCATAATTACCAATCCAACCTAAATACAACCATGTTGAACGTACTTCATCTCTTTCTTCTAACTGTTGACTTACACTACCATTATCTAAACTTCTACGAGCAATATCACCTGCAAACCAAATTGGATCTAAGACTGACTCATAAGTATCATCTGATAATTTACCATCTACGTAGATATTAAATGGACCAAATTTACCACCTTTATATCTTATAACATGTTGAATATAAGCGCTTGACATCCATTTCATTGTGTTATAAGACTCTTTAAAGTCTGAGTAACCATGCTCACCTGGGTGCTTTTGGCCTTCTGTCAAACTATTAAAGACAACTCTTTTAAATCTAACGTAATTTTCATCAGTTGGACTATCAAGATAATTCATGTATGCAGACTTAACCGCTAAATTACCATTTCTTAAAAGCTCCATTGGTTTATCTGGCATAATATCATTAATAGAAGCTGTATCAATCCAAGATGGCAAAGTAATTGGCACCTTAATTTGTGTAAAGTCCCAGTTATTAATTTGACTTACACTATATGAAGCATTACTTAAACCAACTGTGTTTGCAAATTGACCTTCACTTACTATTTCACCTCCGGGTTGATACACATTCTTGATTGAATTTCTAGGTGTAACTTTTCCTTTTGTCAAACTCTTAATGTAATTCATCACATTAATTGCATCTTGTGTAGAAACGTGCTTTATTGCTCTGTGAAACGTACGATTCATAAAAGGAATTGAATCTATGTTGTTAAACAATGCAATGTCATAACCATCTTTAGAAACGTGGCAACTCATGCAAGAATGGCCGTCTTTGTCTAAAGTAGAAGTGTAGACTGTCTGTCCTTTAAGGATTGATTCACTCATAGAACCAGAATTTACAATTCTAGAATCCAACTGTGTTTCTGTGTTCAATTCTCCTGGAGCAACAGTAGTCGCTGTAGTCTTTGGTGTAATTTCTTCAAGTTCATCTTTTGTACAAGATTGAAATAAAACTACAGCGACTAATAATAATGATAACTTTTTCATGTTCTTTGCTTTTTTGTTATATGTAAATATACCACAAATCTTTGACATAAAAAAATATTTGAGCAATTATTTTTCGTTTAAAAGAAATTTATTTGAAATAGCTTTAAAACTAATCTGTCTGTCCATAGTTCTAAACACTACACCTTCTCTATCGAAGTTTGGATTAAGCACTGATTTTGCTTCTGCAAAGGCTAAACAATCATCGATGGTTTCTGGCAATTTCATTGTTAAATTAGTTAAAATTGGCACAGTTTCTAACTTGAATTGATGTTTAAATAAAGCCAAGAACATAGGTAAACCATAATAGTTTTGACTATCAATATCAAACGCGTTGAAGAATTTAACTGTATGTCCTTTGATTCCATAAGGATTGCCTTGAATTCCTTCACCGATTAATTCACCCTGTAAAGCCATGTTGTGATTATCATTCTCTCGCAATTTCTCTTCGATCTTCAATTCACGAGCCACTTTCCAAAATGTGTTTTCTTCAGTTTCAAGCAAGTCTAAATTTCTAGAGCAAACTCCAAATACGCCGTCGTTTAAATAAAAAGTAGCTGAACTACCATCTAATTTCTCAGTCACGTAAAAGTCTAAATCTTCTTCAAGCCATTTTTTATAAAAGCCTGTTAAATTTTGAACTCTCTCTTCATCAGTTTTTCTTAAGAATGACGGAAAGCTACCTTTAACTTTACCAGCTAATTCGGCTGGAATCGGTGGTTCATATTTAACTACGTTTAAGTATTCTGTTACGTCTACACCTTCTTCAATGATCAAAGCATTATCATAAGGTCCAACTTGTAATTTGTCTTCGCTCATTCCAATCTTCATCTCATCTTCACATTCTAAAATATTCAAAGGTACTACAAGTCCTTGAGAAACTTGGCCTCTAAGTCTAATTGTTTTTAAACGAAAGCCTTCTTGATCTGCCATTTTCTTAAAAGAGCTTTTGCGTAAAAACTCAAACTCTTCTCTGATAGGTAGAAATGAGTCAATTTCAAAATAAACACAAAGATCTCCTGGCTTATATTCTCCTTTTTTAGAAACTACATCCCAGTTATTAATTCTTACAACTTCAATTGCATCAGCACCTTCGATCGGTCTAATACTTGCTACTCTTTGGATGCTTGCTAGCTTTCTTTCCATGGTTTTTTATATTTAAGTTCCCAAAATTTTCTATACTCTCGTACGTTAATCATTTTAATAGTGTAGTTCCAATAATCTGTTTCGTTTCGTATTGTTAAATGTAAAACTAACATTGAAGGTGGAACATGGTTTGTTGTAGCCCATTTAAAAAGAGCTTTGGTATTTCCTTTTTGTCTAATTTTTTTAGCAAATGTTTTAAAATCACAATCCCATACTTCAGGATAATAATGTAAAACTCCAGAACTACCTCTTCCAATATAACCTATGTTGTATGCTACTTGATCCATTTTTTATAGTATTATGAATTTGAAAATGGTTTTTCAAACTCTGGTTTAATCATTTTCCAAATTGCTTCTCTAATACTTTTACTATTCTTGATAGAAAACAAAAGACCTGAATTTTTATAAAATTTAGCTTCATTGGCAAACATTTTATCAAATTCATCTTGATAGATTGCAACTCTGTCAAAAATCTCATCGAATTTTCGATATGCATCTGCTTCTATTTTCGAGTAAGCCTCTCTCAAGGCTGTCTCTTGTGCTCTGACCCAATCATAGAACTCATCTGGCACGTCCTTTAGCAATTCTTCTGGTATCTTATTGAATTTCATTAAGTTCTCCCAAATGTCATAAGAAGAGCATTGAGTTAGTATTCTGTGTAAGGCACAATAGTCTTCAAACTTAATTTTGACTCTCTTATTAGAAGGAAAGAATCTTAAAACGAAACCTTCTTTGTTTTGTTCGTTCTTTTTCTTTAACGTCTTATATAGATCTTCATTTAAATTAAAGACTTGATTAGTTTCTACAATGTCATATTTTTCAATGCCTGCACATTTAAAGAAAACACAAGCCGTAGTCCAATTTAATTCATCTGTGTTTTCACCATCCCAATTCCATGAAGTATTATAAGCTGCTCCTAAAAAGACTACCTTTTCAAAATCATACTTAACAACAATTCTATTTTCATTGTAAATGATCTCACACAAATAAGCAATAGCTGGTTCAAATGATCTTAAATCATTATATCTAGCTTTGACCATTTCAAGACCTTTGATAGCTTGTACAGATGTAAAAGAACCTCTAGTGGCCATGATCCATTCACCTTTATAATTAAATAAGATACCTAATGAACCATCCATTTTCTCTTGTACATAGACATAATCAGAAGAAGTCCAAGGAATATCCTCAGCTACTTCTTCATAATTAAAAAATTTAGGAAATGATTTAATGATAACTTCACCAGTTGAATCATCGACGATTAAACCTCTACAAGCCAAAGTAATTTCATCCCATTTCTTTTCATATTGGGTGGCTTGTGAGTAATTGTATATGCTTAATGGTAAAGTTGGGTGACTTTGTTTAATCACCCAACCTTCTTCTACGTACTTGTCTAATATTTTCTTATTCATCTTCTTTAATTATATGTAAATATACCAAAAATAAATGAGATAAAAAAATATCTAAGCACTTATTTTTAAATTATAATTGTATTTCAAATCTGTCTTCCATTTGTTTTAGCTTTTCAGCTGGAACACCGTGTTGATTAACTCCGTTATGTCTGTTTTCAACTATCAAAGAGTACACGATATAACCATATTTTTTAGCTAATGTGTAATATGTTTCCATTTCCCACTCTTGTGTAAATGTATTTGATATAACAATACGAGCTTCTCCGTTTTCCATATCTTCTTTACAAGATGATTGGCAATATTTGTGTGCTTGTAAAAGTTTTACAGCTTCAAACTTATATTCACCTTTTCTATTTGTAAAGAAATGATCTGCTTCGTGATGTGTTCCACCTAAAGATTTAGCAACGGTTGATTTGCCAGAACCTGGTAAACCTCTTAATAAAAATAATTCTTTCATGTTTGATTGATTAACAAGTCATTGCATCGTTGTGATGATCATGCTCGTGTTTTAATAAAGATTGTATTGGTCTATCTGCAATTAGTTTCAAAACTTGATCAAGAGTGTAAGGTTGAAAATCAGGGCTTCCATCAATTCCAACATCCATCATTCTACCAGGCCCAACTTTAAATTGGTGTGGTGTGTGAATATGACCATGTACGTGCATTACACCTTGACCCATATCTTGCCAAGAAGCCAAAGGATAGTGACTCATAACAAATCTGTATTTTTTAGCTACTTCACCTTTGGTAGTTGGCTGTATTACAATTGTCACCATTCTTTGCTCATTTACTGATGCAAAAAGATCTTGAACATTATCTTTGTTGTTAAGAATATGATGATCATGGTTTCCTAAGAATAAATGAATGTTCTTACAGTTTAATTTGTTTCTGAATTCTGCAATACGGTCAAAGCCTCCAAAAGACCAGTCACCTAAGTGAATTAAAATATCATCTTCCATAACTAACATGTTAATGTTGTCTTGTAAGTCGATATTCATTTGATTTAATGTCTCGTAATCTCTAGTACCTCGAGATCCATCCCATTTAGAAACTCCTCTACAAATATTTGTATGGTTGTAATGTGTATCTGAAGTAAAAAAGACTCTTTGTCCTGGGTTAACTACTATCTTCATAGTTTATTTGTTTTTAATTATAAGGCTAATATACAACAAATAATTGACATAAAAAAATATTTAAGTCTTTATTTTTAAAATATTTTAGCAGTCAAGGCAGGATTCGAACCTGCAACGATACAACCATTAAGGATGACATAACCATTTTGCCATTACGTATTACTTGACTTCCTTTCTAATGAGAGCATCACACACTCAAGACTGTTCATAAACTAGTTTAAGTAGAGTAGTCAGGACAGGATTCGAACCTGTATGAAAAACCATTTTCAAATTTTCTTTATTAAGACCCAATACCCGAAGGCATAAAACACCACTTAGTTGGTATCTATCGTTTTTCTTAAAGAAACCCATTATCAGCGTCTACCAATTCCGCCACCTGACTGTTTGCAATTATGGTTGATGAAACCTCACGAAATATATTGCCTTCCGAGCTCAGTTGTAATATCGACTAAACTGAATTTCAAACTACGCTCTTGCCTGCGCCCAAGAGTATGTCGTCATCTTTAGGGATAGATGAATCCATCTGAGTAATCAACTCATTGTAGTCAGGACAGGATTCGAACCTGTATTATAATTATACTCCTCTTTGTGTTAGCATTCAGAGTTTCGCCTACAGTCATTGGGTGCTAACCTTTCGGACCCAACCGCGTCTACCATGAAAGGACCTTTAATATTCCTAACTATTCCGCCACCTGACTTCAATTTACTAATCTGGGTCTTTCATGTAGCTTACCGAGTTATCAGTTACGGAGCTTATACATGAGCAGGGTTTCTGATTGAGTGCAATAAGTGACGTCTTCCTACTGTAAACCCTTTTTCGGAAATTAATACACTCTACCTCTCAATTAACAGCAAGCATTAGTAAATTGTTTAGCACCCTCTTTCTTATCCCGCTTATAGATTTTACACCATAAGAATTGCGGTAAGAGTAGGGTCACGTAGTTTTCAATTTGGCAGTTCCTCTCTGCACCCATTTGTTAAGTTTAATTATTGCTACTTGCTGAGAACTCATTTGTGTTGATAAGAACGTTGTCTTACTCTTTTGTAGCATCACTTTCTCAAGGTGACAACACATCTATCATTACTGATAGCATCTTTATGTAAATTAAATACTGTCTTATTCTGACCCAATTTCAGTAGGGACCAGGTGAGAATTCCACTCACTTAATAATTTACAAAGGTATTCAATGTTTAACCTATTAACAATTATCGACTACAAGGTTAATTGTTTTGTGTGAGCTTTTAGCACACTACCTGCCAGTTTATACATAGGAACCGAAACCTTAAACCTAGTCTGACCATCCAGACGGTACAAGTCGAGATTAATTTCGCGCGTCGTTTTGTAGTAGGTTCTTTTATTATATCATAAACTTTTAAAAAGTTTAAAGTATTGTGTCTTTATATCCTTGTTTCCAATCTAACCACGGTTCGTCAATTGCTTTTAATAATGACAGATATTTCCAATGCATAAATAATTTACGCTCGTTCCAATCTTCATACTTTTTAATTAAAAGATCTTGTTTGTCCATTTCAGTTTTATAGAAATCTGCCCTTTTTGAAAGTTTAGTAAAATTATCATCTAATTTTGCAAGTCTTTTTACAGCAGTTTCAGTTGAGAGTCCTTGCATTGACAATGAAACTATCAATTCTTTTAAATTAACTATCCTATCGATATATGAATTTAATTTTGGGACTAATGAATTGTAAGAAGTTTTTGCAGATTCCTTTGATCTTTTAAAACTATTATAATTCTCTTGCAATTCTTTGTCTGCTAAGTCTTCATGAATTAATTCAGTAACGTCGATACCATACATTTGGTCGAACTGCTCTCCGGCTGGAAGTGGTGCTAACATAGCCATTCCTGCAATTTCTTCGTTTTTAGTTTCATTTAAAACTGCAACGTAACAGTTACCTTTTTGAGTTTCTAAAAGCTCTTTAACTTGTTTTTCTGTGTATAATTTCATAATTTTATTTTGAGTAATTTCTGTCTAATAAATCGTTCCATGTTAGAGTTCCTATTAATGATGGAATATGCATCGATTCTGTAAAGAATTCCCAATCTCCATCAAAATTTGTGAATTGTATTTGATAACATTCCAAGGTTTCATTGACTGTAACCATGCACTTTTCATTGGCCCATTTATTTTCACTTACGTTTTTAAATCCATTTCTTTCTAATAAAGAACCTACGATTTGTGAACTTTTTAATCTTTGATTACTATTCATAATATTGAGGTTGATTAATTTCGTATATGTCTGCTCTTGTGATTGGTGTATTGTCGTAAATTCCTTTAGCAATTAAAAAACCAAATGCAAATGATGCTAATAACAATATCAATATAACTTGATTTGTTTCTTTATCTTTCGTAATCATTTTTGTAATTTACCGTCAAGAAATAATAATGATTCTCCAGCTTCAAATCCTGCAACTTCAATATTACAGTATTCGTTGTTGTAGTCTAACAGATCACAATCTAAAATGCAATATTCGATTTGAGCTGCATCTAAAAATTGTACAAATTGTTCAGCATCTAATGTTGCTGCTTTTTCTAAAATTGATTTCGGTGTCATAATTTCTTTGTTTAATAATGATTAAGAATATCTAATGAGTCTGGATAATATAACAATGTTGGATTTTTCTTTTGAATATCAATGTCTGGATATTTTTCACTGAATGTTTTAACGTCAAATCTTTCAGTAATTAAATGAAATCCATTTTTAGTTGGTATAGTTGTTATAACTTTGTTACCAACTGGTCTAAGATTATCAATGAAATCGCCAACTTCAACTAAAGTTTTAAAATCTTTGGTATCAATGTCTACAATCCATCTTTTCTCTTGAGTTTTTATTTGCCCAACAACAGAGTCGAATAAACCTTTTTGATTATGATTTCCATCTTGGATCTTTTGAGCTAGAGCAACCATCATATTTAAACTAACATCAAAATGATTTTGTTTTTGTACATGAATATAAGCTCGAGCTTTAAACATTTCACAAAGTTGAATGATCTCGTCCCAGCGTCTCTCTAAATGATCAACACTTTCAATACAATATGTTTTAATAGTTCTTACTGATTGGTGGTTGTCTCTTTCATTCTCTGGCTGGTCTTTCTTACGCTTAAAAACGTATAGCATATAAAAATCACCTTTCTTTTCGAAATTCAAGAGTCCTTTGATTTGTTCTAAATTATTTAGCATACTTATAATTCTTTAACTGTTAAACGCTTTGCATCTACAACCATACTTAGTTTTTCAAATGCGATACTTGTTGAAGAGTCAGATGCTCTAAAACATAAATAATGTTCTCCATCTAATACAATTCCATATTTACAAGATGCTAATTCTGTGATTGCAACATTTGCTTTTACTAAAATTGAATCTTTCATTCCGCTAATTTGTTTTTCTAACTCAGTCATATTCTTTATTGTTTTAATTACTCTGTAAATATAAACAAAAAAGCCCAAATAAAAAAATATTTGAGCTTTTATTTTCATAAAGTTACGAACAATTTATTTGTAGTCTTGTAAAACACCTCTAATATCTTGTATTTCTTTATATGTAACTGCTTCGTCTTTTGCTATATTAAAATCTTGCCATTTATAAGAAATGATATTGTTTTGCACAAGAGGTTTCATGTGGTGTTGTCGCTTTTTGCAACATGTACATTCACGCATTGGAATTCTAATAGTTTCTCTATTTGCTGGATGGCCTGTGATTTTAACTTTTTCTTTACTGTATTTCCAAAAATGAAAATTCAAAATGCAAAAGAGTTTCATGATGTTATAATGTTTTTAGTCGTTGTTTAGATCTTTTTGCCAGGATTTATCCTTTCTATTGTACTTAGCTAAATCTCCGTGATCCTTTGACATCATTTTACGACGAATTATAGCAGCAACGTGTCTGTCAGTTAATCCGTTTAAAGTTTCGTTAGGTTTTGCTTTCTTTTTATTAGCCATGATTATATGTATTCTTATTTATTACACAAATATACGAATAATAATCGACAATAAAAAATATTTAACGGTTTATTTTACAAAAAAATCCAGGCTTACGGGCCTGGATTAAATTATAACGGGATCGTTGTTCGTGATTTTCTTCTCGGCAGAATAACCCTCTTTTACGTCTTCGGCAATTGCTTTCGCGAGCGTCTACTTTACTTCGACCCATCCTACTTACTTCCTAATGGGGTGGTTTGACGTGTAGCTTATTTTTTAGTGTTAGCCTTCACTTTGACCGGAAGCTTCATTTTGTCCATAAGACAATCCACCTTTTACCCAGTCCTCTGTCATAGTTGTTTGTGTACTTTTTGCTGTACCGATCCACCTGGTTCCAATCGTTTGCTAGTTAAGTGATTGCTTTTTATAGTTTGCTGTAAGGAACCAATTTTCTTTATATATCTTAAACAATTGGAGCATATCTCTCGCTCAAGATTGTTTTGTCCATGATTTGTTGTGGAGATTCAATATCTCCTCCAAGTAAACTTGTCATAATTGCTGGTGAGAAACCTGAAACTAATGCAGTTCCTGCTTTGTCAAATGCAACTGGCACTCCACCATTTCTGGATTGAATGTTCCAATACACAATTTGAGGTACTTTGTACCCTGCGTCTTCATACATTTGCTCGATCATTTGTTGAGCAGTTGGATTCCAAGAACCTGATTCAGTTCTTCCGTAGTAACCCCCTCTAGATCCGTTTGCTGCATCGAATTCCATATCTGATAGGATCAAAACCTTAGTTGGCATTTCAGACTCAGGAACTGAGTTCTTCTTTGCTTGGTTTAGAATCAGATCAAACACTTTCTCGATATCTGTGTTGTAACCCCATTCAGCTCTTGAAAGTTGGTTAAATCTATCTCTCAAGTTACCTTTTAGGTACTGTAGAGTTGGATTAGAGGAGAAGGTAACGAATGCATCCTTGAATGCACCTTCGTTTCTTTCAGAGATGTAAAGACCTAAGGATAGGGAAACATCCATACAAGTAACGTTTTTGTTTCCTCCTGCTGGGCAACTCATAGATCCAGAAACGTCCACTACTGGTAAGATTCTTTCGTTCGAACCTTCCATGTAGTTTGGAAGAGCTTTCCATTGCTCGATTGCTACATCTGCGTTTCCTCTTGTTAGTGACTTGGTCACGTCGTAAGGGTAAACTGCAGAAGCATTGATCTTAGCTTCTCCTTTTTGAAGGGATGCAATGTAGGCTTTGTATCCTTCCTCGTTTCTTTTCCAGAAAGCCTTTTGGTATCTAGCAGAAGCAACTGATGGCAATTTACCAAAGTCGATGCTCTCCCACTCGTTTGAACCTGTCTCTTATACACATCTCCGAGCCCACGAGACAGGCAG
>ENA-OSIY01001466-OSIY01001466.1-marine-metagenome-genome-assembly--contig:-NODE-1466-length-12542-cov-7.394946_pt1 | contig 12542 bp, 13 predicted proteins | sample MGYA00237884_ERZ534233 | MGnify/ENA primary metagenome ERZ534233 (study PRJEB26412, sample SAMN06343840) | marine metagenome | isolation source: estuarine water | place: USA: Columbia River Estuary... | reverse complement strand
GTGATAGTAAATGTAGATACGTAGCCCCAACCTTTTGAATAATCTTTTAAAAAACTTTATCATCTGTTTCATCATATTTAACTCAACAAATATATCACTTTTTTCTAAGACTACAAGTGTCAATCACAAATAAAAAATAAGTTATTTTTAACAGTAAGCTCCCGAACACTGTTTTTTACCGTCCAAACCTTTAATACTTCCTTTACAAACTTGAACAGCGTAACCATTAGCATATGCACTTGGGTAGACTTTAAATTTGGCTTTTGCCGCGGACTTACCTCTTGCACAAAGAGGAGTCCCTGTTTTTTTCCTACCTTCATTCATATCTTCATACCCATTGTGTTCTTCTGACATTTCATTTTTAAAAAAATCAAACACTTGGTCAATGTTAGTTTTTGCCTCAGATATGTGGTCATCCGCCCAATCATGACCATTTTGGATTATCTCGTCTATTTGACTATGGTCCATATCTAGCATCATTTCACATTGTCTTTTTATTTGTTTTAAGTTACTAAAGAACATATAATTAGCTTGTTCTTGTTCCTTAAGAACTTTCTTTACGATTCTATTTAAATCTGATTCTGTTAACTTTATTGTATTTTTCATTATTTTCTGTTTACGATATTAAACGTTAATTGTTTTTTATAAGTATCCTTTTCACCTGAGGTATTAACTTGGATATCAACATAATATTGGTTTGGTAATTTGTCCCTCATATCGAACATAAAATAATACTCGTTAGGTGTTCTGTTAATAGGTGTCCAATCTTGAACTTGTACTTCAGTGGTCCCTTCTTTAACGTATACTCTATAGAACGCCGAAACATCTAATAACATTTGTTGTGCGGTATACGCCTTCTTAATTGTTACCCCAACCTTTCTAATATCTGAAGTTAATATTTGTTCGTTTTGTAAGATACCGTAAAAATCAAATCCGAATTTTTGAGGTTCTTTTGACATTGACCCAATCTGAATACCAGCATTATATTCCTGTAATGTGAATTGGTTTTCAACATTTGGAATTGATTGACCGTTAATCGAAAGGTTTGACCACACATCGTAAAACATACAAGGTGATGGGCTTAAAGAAAAAACGTTAGGAACTGTAACTTCATAAACTCCTTTGGTTATTAAACAAGTTGTTAAATTAGTTGCCCCACTCAAAGGTAACCCATCTCTACCTTTGATATTAACTGTCGGATTATTATCCAAGTTTACAAAATCACCATTCTGGTAGATGTATAAGTATAATTTATTAGTTTGATTTTTTAAAAATTGATTTCTATCGTCTTGAATTAAATCATTATAGTTTGTTAGCAGATAAGGTTGGTAAAATGTTTGAGTATGTCTTGAAAAGAATGCTACGCTATAACTGTCCGTTAACCCTGTAAGATTTTCAATTTGAGGTAGATAAGCAACTCCCCACCCTGTAACCCCAGTGATGGAACCATTTAGGATACCATTAATTTCATCAGACATGTCCATGTTAACATCTTCATTACCTAATTCAAAATGTTGTCTTGCAACAATCGTAAGTCCTGAATAATTTACGGTACCTGAATTTGTATTACTATAAACACCTGATTCAGACCAATCACTAACCGTGGTTGTTTGATACCAGTTTGAAGGTCTTGTAGAAAACGCTCTACTATCAACATAAGTTAACGGGGACATTCCTCCCTGAGCACTACTTTTGGCAATATTAAAATCGTTGTAATCATATCCAACACCTTCATCCCATAGTTGTGGGTTTCCTGTATCTCCTGACACATTAGGTATTCTAAATAGAATTAAATCAAACGACGTAGCTCTTCTTCTTTGGTTTGACATTACAGTATTGAGTAATTCGTTGTCAAACGAAGATGTGTTAGTCATCTTTAATGTGTGTGTCATACCTGTAGTACAACCTGTTGATATAACTCCTGACGCGATGTTCTGTTCTAACAAAGATAAATCTAAGTTGAATAACAATCTTGAGTATCCAAAATTTGGAACAACCAAATCCGATGCACCAAAGTTCAACTCAATAACAGGGTTTCTCCCTGTATTAACATATGAGTTTGATACGATGGTATTATTTTTATCTATGTAAGACCTTAAAATTGACATTTATCTTTTTATTATAAATATCAATTAAGTCGAATATTACTATTAAGGATTTTATTAGCGGCATTATTTAACTCTGTAAGTATTTTAGACGTTGATGAACCGTCTTGAGTTACAGGTACAGGAGGTAACCCTGGATACGCGTGAGTGTGTGTTACAAGGAATCTAACAATCATTTCTATCAGTTCTAATAGTTCTTCTCCTCTTACTAAACTTGAAGTGTTTGGTAAGATATCGTCAGCAAATTGTTCCGCAGAAATACCATAAAGAGTATCGTCAAAATTAATTTTGTCTTTACCAGGAATTTGAGAATTGTGAGACAATAAGAAAAGTCTGTCACTACCTAATGCTCCATATGTTGATTCAGCATTTACATATTTTGATTGGGGAACCGTTTTTTTAACAGGTGTTTTTGGAACACCGACTTTACCTTTAGAGTAAATTAACCCGTATCCACCTTTTAACGCAGCATTAAGTTTAACCCCTTGATATATTTGAGATATGTTTTGAACCTCAATATTACTGGCGGAATTACCTGAATTTGTTGAGGGGTCAAGTTTTGAATACATTAACGCATTCGGTCTATAAAATATTGGAAACTTATTACTATCGTTGTTATCAGGAAATAACTGAACACCGCTTTTAGTAACATTTGTTGTGTTACACGTTTTAATAAAATCATTTATAAATCTAATAACCTCATTAATGTTTAACATTGAAAACTCTTCTGTCGCAACTAATTTTTTAAGATTTTCAGATACTTCAGTAGTGACTGTTAAATTTTTAGAGTTGGTTGTTGAATCAGGTTTTAATTGGTATAAGTAAACCGCGCCTGAAAATTTACCTTGTTCGTTTTCAGGATTAGTAACCACCCATTCTATAAGGTATTTTGTCAACAATACGTTTTCGGTTAACTCAAAATAAACTCTTGGTTCTAAAGATTGTTTTGTGGTTTGAAATTTTGTTAATTGTAAAAATCCTCTTTGAGGGTTGGCAACAGGTATCTCGTTAGGTTTCAAATACTGACCTTTAAATTTACCTGCTCTCAATAATACCTCATCTTGTTTTACAACAAGGTCAGCACTACCTCTACCTAATAAAGCATTATCACCAGGTTGTGGAAACACTCCCGCATGAATTCCTTTATCTGTAAAAGTACCGTCTTGGTTTTTTAAAGGTTTTGGGTTTTTAATTTGCATACCCGTACCTGTAAATTTATTACCTCCATAGTAAAACTCTTTGAAGGTTGAGGTCGGGCTTGAGAATGTATTCTGAACGTAAAACTGATTTTGATATTTAAAATCACTATTACTGTACATCACCTGAACTAACTCTTCAACTTTAGGAATTGAATAAATAAAATACGGTAATAAAGGATTGAAAACTAAAGGGTCTCTGGATGTCCAAATATCTTTCTCTTCATTCCATGGCGGGTCTGAGACACTCTTTAAAATGTCATTTTCATTATCAATAAGTCTTATACCTCGAATTCTACCCAACATCATTGGGTCTTCGGTATTTAAAACCTTACACTGAAAAAATATTGAATTACTTTCCATTGTTTCTTTCTTGATATGACGTTAATACGTTATTATATAACTCTTCAACTTTATCTAAATAAATTGTTGAGTTAATAATTGATTGTTTAGTAGTTTCGAAATCTAAAGATAATAAATCCATAAACTCCACTAACTTGGCGTTAGGTAACTCTTTTAGGTTTTTCTGTTCGTTAATTATATTTTGAAATTCTTCGTTTGTCATATTAAATAAGTTTACCTGTTCCAGGACCTGCAGCTGTTATAACCTCAAGTTTACCATCTTCGGTTATGTTTGAAACAATCGCACTATTTGCTGCCAAATTAAACTGTAACATCAAATTTGGTGAACCGTCAGGTAAAGTTCCTGTTGGTACCCCTAAACTTTGAAGTGCGGTGATTGCCTTTATGGTCATTTGTTCTGCTGAAATACCAGGTAATATTGGTGATAGTGCAAGTAATGGTAGCGGTATTTCTTGTTTTGGCCCAAAATTTTGACCTATTAAACTAAGTAATAATAGAATGTTTTCTAATAAACTTTTACACTTTCGGTAATCGTTTATTAATTGGGCAACAACTATTGCGATTTGAAGTAACTTCAAAATCATCGCATACTTTTTTAATATTTTAGACCTGGCAACATCTTGAATTATCGAAGCCATTAAATTAACAATATCTCGTTTGAGAATCTCAAATAACACTTCTAAAAATTCGGCATTAATTTTTGATATAACCTGTATTGAAAATGTCTTAAAAGTTTTTAAGAACATCGCTCCGTTAGTTACAACATTACTTGCCGATTGACCAATATCGGAACCTGCGTTACCAATATTATTAACTGATTGATTAACCGATTCAGTCGCAGTGTTTGCACTTGTTACCGCTTGGTTATAGGTATATGTTGCCCCTGATTGAACAACAGATAATAAAGTGTATAAAGGTAAAAGTACTTTTGGACTTAACACACTTGAAGCAACTGCTAATGGAATTTTTTTAATCACACTTGTGTCAATTGCGACAGAGGCGTTAAAATTATTTGGAATTAATACAGACCAATCAGGATTCTGAGAAATGGAATCAATTATCGATTCTATTGCCGCCACTTGGTCACTTGTTGATAGATTGTCAATGTCATCTCGTAAATCCACCAATTGTGAAACTAATGAATCGGCATCAATAGGAAGTTTAACATTATTACAATCCTCAAACTCCATAACTCCATTTTGAATATTGGATATGTTAACTTCTATGTTTCTTAAATCAATTTCAGTTAATTCAAAAAAACTGTCGTCAACACCGTCTAATTCTGCGATTTTAGAAATACCGCTAACATCAATTTCTCTTCTTGAATCAAAACATAAACCTAATATTCTTTGTACTAATAAATCAAATTTACTTTGCTCACTAAGTTGACCAACACCTACCTGAGCTTTGAAACTAACCGCCCCTGAAAGGATGTTAACAATGTTTGCTCCAATATCTACATTATCAACTAACTTGATTGTACTGTAATAGTCATTAATAAATTCCCCAACGTTGTTGGATATATTACCCGAACCATCTTCTCTATCAATTAAAATTACTCGATAATAATCTCCTGTCACTCCAAAACTATTTGTTTTGGAATATTGAACGTCAAACAAATTTTGACCCGATTTACCTAAATAATTTTTACCGTTAATTTGGCTAAAAGACCTGTCAGTATTATTTGAATCTGTTAACTGATATAGTTGTTTGTTCATCGGGAATGGGTCATCCCCACCAAATGGTCTAAAAATATCACTACCTGAAGGTAATTGTTTTTCGTAAAAAATTTTACCAAAATCACTATCAGGTTCTGTTTTTAAATTTGAAAATAAATCTATTGAACTAATTGGGATGTAAATTCCTTCTTGTTGAGGAAGTAGAGGTAGTGGTTGGTTTTTTAATTCCTCCGCTGACGTACCTTGATATGTTTGTTCTATTGAACACCCTAAAGCTTTAATTGTTTCTTCTTTAACAATTGCTGCAAGTTTAGGTTCAATTTTTGCCGCGGCTTGTAGTACAACTTTTCTAAGATAACGAGATGTTGATGAACCACTTCCACGAGTTTCCCCTAAAAACCCTAATAGGTCGTCCATTGAGTTTGGAGCATCCCTTAAATAACGTTTTTGTAAATCTTTAACCTTATCTAACTGAGAAGTAATTTCGGATTTTGCTTTAGATGCAGAATCTCCTGCACTAGCCTTTAAATCCTTAGCTGTTTGTGAGACCTCTTTAAAAGTTTTATATGCCTTGATATTAAACTTGATATCATCACCCGCTTGTTTTAAAGGTCCAGGTTGTGGTGGAGAACTGGGTTTAGCACTTAAAGCATTCGCCATTTAATTACATTTTGTATGTTTCTAAATCATCTGAAACATCTTTTTCTATTAGATTCTGTATTAAATCATCGTCTAAATCTGCGAGTGAGAATGATTCAGAATTGTTGTTATTACTTTTCTCCCAAATACTTGATTGTAGTTTTGATAAACTAAGTTTTTTCTCAACACAATCATTAACAATTTTTTGTTGTTTTTCGATTACAGGGCCAATAGTCGTCATGTCAGCAGGGTCTTTCAACATTGCTAACATTTTATTTTGTATTCTAATTGCAGTTTGTCTTTGTTCCACAAGTTCGTTGTAGATTTCCTGCATTAAAGATAATATCGAATCTTTACTAAAATTTATTTCTTTTCTCTGTGGTCTTGGCATACCTATAAATACTTTTTTATTAGTTTTTCATTTTGATTTGAATAACCATATATAATTTTTTAAACCTTTTGATTGAACTTCTAATTTCTTTAGTACTTAAATTAGTCATTTCCCTAAGAGATAATAAAATAACATTTTTATTAAACTTGTTGTTATCAGCCCCTGAGAATATACTTTCGTAGTTGTCAAACAACTCAATAAGGGCGTACCCTAATTTTTTTTCATTCTCATTTAAAGACTCAAGTTCAATAAAATCTTTTAATTCTTTTAAATATTCGTCGATAACTATATTAGTTTCAACAACATCATCGTCTATTCTATAACTCATATCAGGCCTTTCTTCTAAACTTGAAGAAATGTCCTCGTACGATATCTTTCTATTTGTTTCTTTTTGGTCTTTAATGATTTGACCCATTAAATAGTTTTTACAAATAGTACCAAAATAAGAATAAGCCTTCTTATTCTTGTCTGGTTTGAACTTATCCACCTTTGTCATTAAAAATGAATGGGTGTCGGTATGGATTTCGGTAAAATCCATATCCTTGCGATATAATTTGTATCGTCGTATGATAGATGAAATCATCTTATCAAGAGGTCCTCTTAAGAATTCATTATAGATTTTATTCTTTTCGTATGAAGATTCGGCGATTAAAAAGTTTCTAACCGCCTCTTCCTCCCTTACGTCGAAATAATTTAAATTAACTGCTTTTCTTCCTCTTTTCTTAGATAAAACATCTTCTGTCGTGGCAGATAGAGTTTCTTGCATTTATGCATTTTCATTTTGATACTTTATGACTCTATCGTCAGTGAAGAAATATTCCTTTTTAGCAGCTTGTATCCAAAACTTAACCTCATCTTCAACCATTTTGTCCTCACCATGTTTGTAGTTCCAAAATATTGAACCTTCTCTAAGGTTAGTATGTTTGTATCCCAATCTTGGAATAGTCATAATTGACACAGAGTTATAAGTTAATCTTAATAAAAATTCATATATAAACGTTAATTTAATTGATGGTTTAAACCCACCAAAATCCTCAACGATTTCTTTTTTAAACACCGAACCAGCGGTTTGGAAGTTTTGATAATCTTGTAATGTTTCATTAGTTAAGAATCCCATTTCTTGAGTGAAATTTGCGGCAAAGGTTGCTTCATTGGTAAATCCTGCAAAGGTCCCTTTCTCGTCCGTCTCAACTACTACAGGTAAAAACATTTGAACTTCAGGGTAAGTACCAATGTATTTCTCAACATTTTTAAACCATATAGATGAGTACTCGTCATCAAATTCAAATAATGAAACCCAACTTCCTTTAGAGTTTTTAATTCCGTAATTTACTTGGTCACAGTAGTTAGGAGTTTTATCCCAAAGTAATTTAGTAACTGTAAGATTACCAAAGTCGTAATTGTTTAAGATTGTTACTAACGATTCTTCGCCAGTGTGTACAATAACTAATTCCTCAAACTCAACTTGTTGAGTTTTAAGTGAGGTGATTGCTTTTTCAAAATATTCTTCAAAATTTCTTGCCTTTGAAGATTTGATTGGTAGTATAACTGAAAGTGATAATTTGTTGCTCATATTATTCTTCTGTTTTTGAAATTTGTTCTTCGAATGAATCCGCTCTTGAATTCAAGTAACCACTAAATAAAGTGACAACTGTTGATTCGAATTTTTGTTTATCTGAAAGTTGTTCGACAGTTTTTTTCATTTCCTCGTAAATCGCAGGATTAATATTGTCTTCGAGCCAATTTTGTACGAAATCTGCGATTACATCAGCAAATAAAGTTTGGTCTGTAATCCAAATACCATTATCCTCCGTCATCCAATCTGGTGCCAAATCTGGTACTTTACCAATAACAGGTACATTAGATTTCATAGACTCTAATGGGAACGTACCGAATCCACTTTGATTATCAATCCAAGCGGTTACGAAACACTCACTTAAAGAATTAGCGAATTCTTTTTCAGATAACCCCCTTAAATCTCTGAAGGTAAACCATCTGTATTGTGGGAATTTTAAATAAAAAGTTTTAATGATATTAATAGCATCACTTTGGTCCTTAGTGTGAATGCCAATAATAGGCATCGCAGGTGTTTTTTTAGGTGTGAATAAATCAGTAATGTAAGGTTCAATAATATCAAAAGAAGATTGTCTCATCACTCTTTCAATATATTCTTTTTGTTTGTTTGAGGTTGTTATACATTTCATAAAACCAAATTGGTTCCATGACTGACCTGGCTGTAATGTTTCCAACATATGAGAATATTGTTGTGTTAAAACAATTTTCGCACACGGCAATTGTTTTACTTGGTCCATAACATAACCAAAAACTTCAGGTATCACTACGAAATCTTCAGGTGAGATTTCTAAGTTTTGACCTTCGATTGCTTTATGAGGTAATTCCATGTACTCCTTATCTAACCAAGCGGCAACACCTGAATAGTCTGCCTTTTCGTGAAGGATAGTTGGATTAAACCCGTTGTCTTTTAATGATTTTGCCATCTGATAAATGAGTCTAACAGATGCTTTAGCATTCCCCTTAGTGTCTTGAACTAAGAAATAGATTCTCGCCTGTTTGTCTCTCAAATTTTGGATGGACTGTTTTACTTTTGATTGTAGTTCGTTTTCCATATTAATAATGATTGATTAATTTTTTGTTTAATAAACTGTTGAATGCGATTCTAAAAGGAATACTTGTATTCGTATTACTTTTTAGTCCTAATTTTTCGTCAACAATTTCCTGTTCGGTTAAAACCGTATCTAATAACATCTTTACCATTTCAAATTTAATGATGTTAATTTTCATTTCGGTTGACCCTGTTAAAGGTTCAGTTGTAGTGTCGTCTGACATATCAAGATATTCTTCAATTACATCTAAATCAATGTAATAATTTTCACCTAATACACTTATCATACTATTTCGTCTATTTTTGATTTGAGCTCTTTAATCGATGAGATTGAGTGCTCTGCTTTTATATCTGAGTTATAACTCGTGTTAAATTTAATAACTGTTATATTCTCAGGATGGTTTAATAATAGTTTAGGATTTGCTGTAAGTAAAACGTCTACAGAATCCCATAAGGATTTAATTGTACTTTCACTATAGAATTTCACCGATTCAACCAAACATCCAAATTTTGAGATAAAAAATAATGACGCGGGTTTTGATTTACCTATTTCATCTGACACAATAATAACATCATGATTGTCTCGAACATCTAAGTAAAAATCGTTTAAATCTATCATTCCTGAAATTTCAACGGAACCTGCATGTCCAAATATTTCCATTGTATGCTCTTTATATAAGAAATCGTACAATTCATTTTCGTCTCTAAATTTTAAATGTTTTGAAATCTCTAAAGATTCTAATTCGGATATAACTTCATATGTAAAATCATCTTCTTCCTTAAATGGATTTTCTAAATACCACTTTTCATATTCTTGTTGAATTTTTTTTAAGGTATTTCTAAGTACCCCATTCAATTCTATTCCTATTCTCATTCTTCGTATCTTTTTAAAATTTTTGAAATTAAAGGGTTTCTGACAATGTCTTCGGGTTTGAACTCAAAAGTTGCAACGTCATCCATTTTTTGAAACTTTTGTAACGCATCCCATAAACCTGTTTGTGTTTTATCTTTGTGTCGGTCAAACTGTTCTAAGTCTCCTGAAATAAAGAACTTAGAATTAAATCCAATTCTCGTTAAAAGAAGTTTCATTTGACTTGGAGTTGAGTTTTGTGCTTCCTCAAAAATTAATATTGAATTATCAATATTCATACCTCTCATGTACGCCAATGCGAACACTTCAATTGCCTCAATCTCTTTTAATTTTTCTCGAATATCTTTACCAATAATTTTATTTAAAAGATAATACGATGGGAAAATATAAGGGTCTAATTTTTCCTCGACACCTCCTGGTAAACTACCTAACTTTTCTTCAGCTTCAACCGCTGGTCTTACGATAATAATTTTTTCATAAGGAGTAGTTGGGTCAACTAATAAGTCGACCGCTGATTTCATTGCTATGTAACTTTTACCAACACCAGCAGGCCCCGAACATATTGTAATTTGATTTGTTGTTAGTTTATTGTAATACTCTCTTTGACTTTCAGATAAAAATTTTTCTTTAGTCTTTCTCTTAACAATAGAACAAATTAATTGTTTTTTTGTTTTTACCTCACCTAATTCTCCAGTTGGAGTTGGAGTGGGTAATTTTTTGGTGCCTCTTGCCATTCTGTTTTATTTGATTTTATGTCTATCGGAACTTTGAGGTTCTCGTTTGTAGACTGTTTTACCATTGTCAGGACTTTCATAAATCCATGGGGTATTTTTTTCTTTGTCGTCAACTTGTGACTTAATCCATTGATATGTTTTCTTTAAACCGATTGATAGTGGTTGACTAACTTCCCAACCAACTTTTTCTTTATAAAGTTTGTTATCTGAGTTTCTACCCTTAACACCTAAAGGACATTTAAATCCGTATTTTTCAATAAATTCTTCTCCGTCAATATTTTTGATTTCAAGATTTTTATCTGAGATAGCGATTGCCATTCCAGCAAGTTGGTTAATTGTAACCATCTCTTCACTACCAATATTAACAGGACCTACAAAGTCACTCTCCATTAATCTTAATACGGCCTCAACACATTCATCAACATATAAGAATGAACGAGTTTGCATTCCGTTACCCCAAACTTCGATGATGTCTCCGTCTTTCGCCTCCGCAGCTTTTCTACACATAGCGGCTGGTGATTTTTCTCTACCACCATACCAAGTACCTTGTGGTCCAAAGATATTATGGAATCTTGCAACTCTAACATCTAAACCGTAATTTCTGTTAAAGGCTAAGAATAATCTTTCTGAGAATAGTTTTTCCCATCCGTATTCAGAATCAGGGTTTGCAGGGTATGCTGAAGATTCTTCACAGTTTGGATTTAATGGGTCCAACTGATTATGTTCAGGATACATACATGCCGAAGATGAATAGAATACTTTCTTAACTTTCTTCTTAACACATTCGTGAACTACATTAAGGTTTATAGTTGCTGAGTTATACATAACGTTAGCATCGTTTTCACCTGTAAAGATGTATAACGCTCCACCCATATCTGCGGCAAGTTGATATACTTCATCAACACCCTCTTCAATAACAAGTTCCACTACTTTAGGGTCGGTTAAATCCCCTAAAATAAATTCATGACAAAACTCATCTTGAAAGAAGTATTCGTGTTTCTTGATATCACATACTCGTACGTGATTTCCTTCTTCTTTTAATCTTTTGGCAAGGTGTCCACCTATGAAACCGCCTCCACCTAATACTACTACTTTTTTCATTATTTAATTTTAATTCATTTTATATTCTAAGTATAGGTCATTTCCTTGGAAAATAACCTTCTTATCTTCGCATTTGTTAGGACTACCGACAAACCATCCTACGTTAGGAGGGACCTCAGTTTTCTTTAAAAAAACAACTTCCTTACCACAACATATTTTTAAAGTTAATGGGACTGGTTCGTTAGTTACATTATTAAAATGTACTTCGTCTTTGGTGATATTCGTAATTTTTATTTTTCTTTTGGAGAAGTCATTATATCTAATGTATTGTAAGTCTATTGGTATTTTTCTTACAGATATGTTTTTACTATCTAAGTAGTTTTTTAGATTAACTTCATTTTGTGTTGTGTGAGACTCTTCGTCGTTTTCGGACATCCAATAAATTATACGATTCATATAGACCTCCATTAAATCTCTTGGTCCCACGGCAAACCTGTCATTGTATCCACCAAAACTATCGTGTAATGGAGCTAATATTTCGTTATCAGAAAGTTTCCAATCAAATATATTTTTGATTTCTAAATCAGGTCTTAACCTAACAACATAATCAAACGTCATGTTGTTATTAATTTCATACTCTTTAACTAAGTTAAAAACGGATTGAAATTGTTTTAATTGATAGTAAATTAATTTTGGGTCAGTTTCACTATCTAAATTAAAATCTTTGTATTTGTATTTTGATTTTTGGTAAGTTAAATCGGGGAGAACTGAGTCCTCCTCGATTTTAATTACTGATGATATTTTAAAAAATTCTGTTGGTATGTTAATAGGTTTGTTTTCTTCTTTGGCAAAAGATGTAAAAAACTTTAACTCGTATTTTGAGTTAGTTAAAATCAAATT
>ENA-OSIY01001464-OSIY01001464.1-marine-metagenome-genome-assembly--contig:-NODE-1464-length-12555-cov-8.841882_pt1 | contig 12555 bp, 20 predicted proteins | sample MGYA00237884_ERZ534233 | MGnify/ENA primary metagenome ERZ534233 (study PRJEB26412, sample SAMN06343840) | marine metagenome | isolation source: estuarine water | place: USA: Columbia River Estuary... | reverse complement strand
AGTTATCAATGGTTATGGTCTATCTCTCCGAAGTTGTGGTCAACTGCTGGTGAGAAGGCAAAGAAGGCTATCAAGCCAGAAGTCATTGCTTCTTATATCAACGCGGCAGACTATATGTGGTGTTATACCCAATTGAAATTTGTTGTGAATGGTTCACAAGAATCATGGGACGAAGTTGCTGTTATTGAAAAGCAAGTGCATGACTTAATTTCAGAACTTGATCCTGGTAGTTATCCGTGGCCTACTACTTGGATCATGGGTGTTGGTGGAACCTTAGAAGGGTTGAAAGTGACAGAAGCGACAATCGCTGATGAATGCTTGCAACGCGGATACAAATACACTTCACGTGTTCACTGTCACATTTATGGGAATGCTATAGGGAAGTGATAAAGTGATAAATACAGGGCATACAAAGGAAACTAGATGAAAATGTTACAACAGATTAGAGATTGGAATACTGCAAGACGATTGGCAGCCGCCGAACGTGAAGCAAAAATTGCTGCCGAAGAGGCAGAGATCAAAGCTCGGGCAATTGCAGAAGCCGAACGAAAAGTAGCGGATGAACTTAAAAAGATTGCTGATGATGAAAAACGAGCAGCAGCTGACGCCGCGCAAGAAATTGCCGATGCCGAAGAGAAACGTATTGCTGCAATGGATCCAAAAACTCGAGCAACACATTTTGAGCAACCTTACGTTGTCGTTGAATCGTTAGACTTAGAACGTGAAGATCCTTCCAAAGGATCATTCCTATTAGACTGGAATGAATACTTTGTTGTTGCTCTTCGTGGTGCCGGTTATACTGGTATCAAAGATGAAGAAGTAATCGACATGTGGTTTACTGAACTATGTGCTGGGATTGCAAGAGACACAATAATGAAAGACGTCATCAACCCAACCGCAACGGAGCCTCGAAAATTTATGAAAAAAGGCAAAGACGGTATGACCGAGTATAGATAATGTCCGCTAATGTTAGAATGGCAAGCCAAGAAGACTCCATCGTATTTTACATGATGGTTCGTGATTATTGTCTTACTATACATAACGCTGGTGAACGTATGTTTAACCTGTCCCGGTTCACGAAAACGTTTGGGTACAGTGTTGTTGGCACTGAAATCAAAGAGTTTAAAATGACGATGGATTTCATCGCGAACGAACGTATTTGCTTTGCATTCCTTGAGAAAGTATTCACCGATCCAATCATCCATTGACTTATTCAGCAAAGTATAGGACAATAAGTTAATAAGGAGTTATCAAATGTTTATTAAATTCCCCGAGATTGGCGGGCTTCACAACGTGAAGCAATACGTCAATTATATTAAAACTGAGCACGGAACTGATACTGAGGCATTGCAATATAATGCAATGATCAAGTTACACGGAACCAATGCTGCGATTACGATTCACGCTGGTGAAGTGTTCGCGCAATCACGCACAAGCATCATTACACCTGATTCTGACAATGCCGGTTTTGCGGCATTCGTGGAACAAATGAAAACTACAGGACAGTTCGATGAATTCGTTGAAGAATCAAAAGCGCACCCACAATATGCATTGACTGTCTTTGGAGAATGGTGTGGTCCAGGAATCCAGAAAGGTGTAGCAATCAATAAAATTCCTGAAAAGGTATTCGTTATCTTTGCAGTGGTGACTAGCTATGTGAACAACCTCGATGAGTTTGGTGTTGATGAGGTTGCTGAAGTTACCACAGATGCTCAAATGTATGAGCACTTTTGGGCTGATAATCCAAGAATCAAAAAGATGCCATTTTTTCTTGAAGACATCACCATTGACTTTAATGACACAGCTGCACTGAAACAAACCGTTGCTATGTTAGAAAAAGAAGTTGATAGGATCGGAAAAACAGATCCTTGGGTTAAACATGCATTTGGAGTTGATGGTATTGGTGAAGGCATGGTATTGGTTCCAGTGCCGATTTGGTCAGAAACAGATATCACAATGAATCAGTATTCGAATTTTACATTCAAAGTTAAAAATGAAGCACACAAAGTAACTTCATCAAAAAACGTAATTGAAATTGATCCGGTTAAACTTGAGTCAATATCTCAATTCGTGGAAATGTTTGTGACCCCTAACCGATTGGAACAAGGATTGACTGAGAGTTCGGATGGCGTGTTCGATCAAAAGAAGATCGGAAGTTTCATCGGTTGGGTGAGCAAAGACGTAGAACAAGAAAGCAGGGATGAATTAACAGCCTCTGAATTGGTTTGGAAGGATGTCGCGGCGGAAATTGCTAAAACTGCTAGGACGTGGTATCTACAGAACCTCAGAGCACTTTAAGCGGTGATATCACGCACCGCTTCTCTTATTTTTCACGGGTGCGTTTTCTTTGCATTCGTGATTTTCTTTTGGGCATCATTTATAGGATTTACAATATTATGGGCAACAATCTTGGTTTGGATGTCGATCCGCGCACAGTTATCCAATACGGACTCGCGATCGAAAAATCGCTAAGGTATGCACTGCAGAATAAATCAATTTGGACCTTGAATGATTTTACAAAAGCTGCTAGTATCCGAAAAGACGTATACGAACACTATCTTAAATTTTCACAACATGACGTTGATCTTAACAAGAAATTGCATCACAACACCCGAGCAATTGTATCAAGTAATATACTATCGTTTGGTCCGCCTACACAAGTTACGGAAGATGACATCGATGAAGTAATTGATTGGGGAAATGAAGTTGTACAAGATATCCTAATCAACCCCCACGACAAGTCTAAGATTCGTGACTATGCAATCCGTACAGGTTTGGTTAATTCTGATGACACTGTCGATTACATGCTCCGTGATGTTGGTATACAAAGAATAATCTCAAGATTTATGTTGGCTAAATTGATCAAAGATCATGACTTAGCGAATTACCGACATGGCGATTATTTTGCACCTAGACAAATTAACATAAGTGACAATCTCAAATATCTTGGCTGTTATTGTGATGTGTCCATGCTGTCGTGGAATCATATCATAAAGGATGAAGAAGACGGCATGGTTATGTCAATTTGGAATAGTATTATGAGTGGCGATGACTTAATGAAAGAACTGACTTTAAACAAACACAACCACACTTGGGTGGCTGAAAATTACAACTCGTTAAAATCAGATCTAGGTTTTGTTAAGCTAACAATGAATAGCTGATCGTCAAAACATATAACTGAAAAGGTTGACCTTTTCATGATTCCATGAGATAGTATCTATATTGAATAGGAAATCACTTTGAGGAAATAAAATGATTATCGTATTGCACGGTTTTGGATCGTCTGGTGACGTAAGCTCTACTTGTCAGGCGTTTAAAGAACACTTTAAACATGACAGGGTACTGACTCCGACTTGGGATCCGTCACAACCTTCCGAGTCACTTGAAAATATTATTGAATTGATTGACTTGATCAAAGAAGAAAATCCCAAAGAACATATCCACATTGCAGGAATCAGTTTTGGTGGATACATTGCTCAAGTATTAGCAGCAATGTTGAAGCATAAAATGTCAGATCATAATGTTGATAGTCTGTTGTTGATGAATCCAGTAATGGAAGGTACTAAGGCTTGTTTCAAGCTACTTGGCATTAACGAGAGCTATGTGGACGGTCAAGAGCCAATTATCATGACGTTTGATACTGCAAGTCAGTACCAAATCCTTGACAAGTTCCTAGATTATTCTAGCAAAACTTCTACTGTGTGGCATTCTCTTATTGTTGGATTGAAAGATGATGTTATCGATCCGTATGAAACTATGTCGTACTTCACCTCTGGACCGCTATTTGGTCATGTCTATCAGTTGCCAGGTGAAGGGCATCGCTTGAGTGGTGCTGTTGACGAAGTACTTGAAATTGCCACTAAGACATTCATGAATGCCTAGGCATTTATTTAACGTGGAGAAATTAAAATGATTGTGAATGGGCACTGTACCAGATCATTAAGTTAATACATTAAAATGACAACATTATTTGAGACTTTAAAAGGTAAGACATTAAAATCAGTATTAGTCGATACAACTGAAGATATTATGTTGTTTGAGACGGATACAGGTGAGAAATATAAAATGTTTCACGATCAGGATTGCTGCGAGACTGTTTATGTTGAATCAGTAGTTGGCGATATGGAAGATATTATCGGGTCAGAAATTCTCGTTGCAGAAGAAGTTGAAAATGATGCTGAAATTGACGAATATGAGGACAGTGTCACTTGGACATTCTATAAGCTCGATACTGTCAAAGGTGGTGTCACTATTCGTTGGCATGGATCATCAAACGGATATTATTCTGAAAGTGTAGATTTTATAAAGCAATGAATAAAAGAGGATATGAAAAATGACAAATAATACGCCAGAATATCTAGCTACTGAAAAATCTGAAAACGATTAACAATTGGTTGTGATAAATACTCTATTATGACAACGGAGTAGTTAGATGAAAATAAATGAATTGTTCACGGATGATATGATAAACGATCTGAGCGACTTAGGTGGCTCGGATCTTTCTCCGTCTATCACGCCAAGATCTCATTCACAGAAGCGTTACGAGCCAAGAGAGTATCCTGGCACCAAACCTTCTAGTCATACCAAATACATTCGCAGCATTCAAGAACTGAAGGAAGTACTGGAACAGCTTTTAGGGAATGATGACGTGTCGTTAAAGAACGTTGTCCGACTTTTCGCTGATCACAATTACGCGATAGACGAACGTGTCGATCTAATGTTACCAACAAAAGACTTGTATACTGTCCGTGAATGGGATCGTAAGATGATCGATGGCAACACCGGTAAGAATTCTCAAGAAGAGATGGACGATCTTATTGCTGATATTAAGCAGAACGGTATTCAGAGCAAGAGCATTATAACAATTGCGCGTACCAATCAATACGGTGATGTATCGGTCATTCTTGGAGAGGGCAATCACAGATTGTCTATAGCGATAGAACTAGGAATATCATCTATGCCTGTTAGGTTCCATTATAGACGTTAGTAGGCTGAATCTCAGGCGCTCTCAGGCGTTTTCGAATTAACCCCTTTAAATTGCATTACTACCCCCATTAAACACACGGAGAAACGATTAGAATGTCCCTTTTAACAGAGAAAGAAACAGTATATACCGTACATGCTCACTTCTTGAATTCTGCAGGCGAACGAGACCGTAAGCAATATATGGTAATAGGCAAAGATGATTTTGATCAGTTGCGAAATGTTTTCAACGAAACGGAAACGTATTACTCGTATACTCAACGAGAACGTCCAAAGGGAGTTTAATGGTGCATATAGTATTTTAGTACGGCAAAGCGGAACCGCTTTGTTATTTTTTTGTTTGTTGCATTCTATCTCGTAGCTCAGAGGAGCTATACCGGTGATTACGGTTGTTATAGACTATTTCTATGCCATTGTCTTGACAAAACTGCTTCCCTGTGAAATCGCCTCCTAGGTAGTCTGAGCCGATGATTCTAACGTCCGGTTGAACCAGCATCAGGACATCCAGCAATTCTTCTTCAGTTTCGTAAGGAATAATCTCGTCAACAAATTTACAACATTTCAATTGGAAGTATCGTTCAGGGAGAGTTTGTAATGGTCGGTGTTTAGCTGATCGTTCAGCGCTTGGATTTACATGCAAAGCAACGACTAACTTGTCGCATTCTTTTTTCGCATCTTGCAACATTAAAACATGCCCAGCATGCAACAGATCAAACGCGCCGGCAGTGATGCCGACACGATGGTTGTTTTTCATTTGAAGAGTTCCTTTGGTTAGTATAAGCCAGTAAGGTTAGCAAATATAGCCACTATTGACGACAACACCAGTCCCCATCGTGCATATATGTTTAGCATAGGATACACCAAAAGCGTGAGCCACGGTTGCCAAACGATGTCCCACTGAACAGCTGTGACATGCATTACGCCAAAATGTATAATGAAAATATTTTGAAGGTGGACGATCGTCAGTTCAACCCATATTGGTAACTTCGGACCCATCCACCAGCTTCTTGTATGTTTATTTTCCATGCGGTTATTTTCCATGCGGTTATTTATCTCAGAAAAGGGACATCCATCTTGTAAACGTGTTCGGACTGTCACGTTCCCCTACTAATACGAATTCTTCATTTTCCGTCAGCGCTTCGGCAGGGGCAGCTAGTCCTCTTTGCGATTCGATCGTTTTTTGAGAGTATGAGATTTTATCAAGTTTTCCCCACGTAGAAGATGAAAACAATCTACCGTCTACCTCTTTCAAAAAAAAGACATCCCACCCGTCAGCCATCCGGTTAAATGGGTTGGCAATGCTACCGTATGTCGTGATAAATGATTGTTCAGTTGGTTTTAGTTGAGTTTTAACACGTTGGTTCAAAGTATCAGTAATGCGAATCGTTGAACTTATAACATCAAGCTCTTTTGCAATGGTTAATATCTTCTTGGCGAATTTGGTTGAAAATGCTAATCTGCTATCAATCCAATACTTCCAAACCCATTCGTCTCCGACTTTTTTGGACGAGACTCCGATAGTACTGTAGGTAGTGAAGTTGCTAACATAATCGACTTCAATGTTGGCTTTTTGCTGGGCAGTTAGTTCAACATTTGGAGTATTTGGATCGAATCGCTGACCGAACACCACAATAGCAGTCTCGTGAGATTTATCTGATGCCCAATAGCCATCGACTAACATAGCTTCTAATCCGGCACGCTTTATATGCTCGACACATAAATTGACTCGGGTGAGATTCTGCGTTGGAGTGTCCACAGCGTTCCACGTTGACAATATAGCCATCGGGCGATTTTGATCTTGCATCGCCGAATATACTCTCGGAATGATCTGTTCAATAGTTGAAACTTTAGTTTTTTCCATCTTATGATTCTCTCGTTAAGTGTTTGATCCAAGTAGGTTGTGATATGTTAGCAGCAGCGCAATTGCTGCCGAAGTGACCATATCTCACTTTACCGTCATTACAGTTGGGTTCGGTGGCCCCCTCGAACAGTTACGGTCGAGAACGTATTACGATGCTAATGATTCCAAAATAGTCTGCAAATCTTCTCGTTTAGATGGAGTACCAACTCGTAGTGGAGTGATTGCTAACTGACGGGTGACCATATCAAGTGGCGAAACATAAGTCGAAGATTTCAAATCGCGTTCGTGCTTATTTACAAAATCAACATCGTCAGCAAGTTGGCTTTTTTCACCTGGCATCCTTTCAACAAACGTAGCTGATTGGTGGTATTTTTGAATGAGCCGTGCGGTTTCACCTCCGGTGGCAGAGGTCTGTGCTATGAAGCCAACAACTATGGCAATACCTAATCCCACAGCTATATCTGACCCGCTAGCAAAGATTATAATTATATTAAATAAGAAACCTACAAGAATAAAAACGATACCGGGGTTTGCAATATACATCTGAACATCTGATGTGATTGGTGAACCTCCTGCTGCTGCGACATGCGCCTGCAATGTTTTGACCTCCTCTATAGATATCGCCCACCAATATCCAGCGATGAGACTGAACGTTCCAAAGATAATCGCGTAGATTGCCCGAACCATATTATCGACTTCTGGATTAGGATACAATGGATCACTCGGGTCTATCGAGAATCCGGCCATGTACCCTACAAATACAGATAGTGGTATAGTCCACAACGCACTTCGTATCCATGAGCCTTTGTATGTTGACGGATCAACAGTATAAATGTTTTTCATAAGGTTGCTCCTGAAAAAAGTTCATCGTAAGTCGAACCGTTGTATAGAAGTTTATCTGACACATCATACCAATGTTCTAATTCCAAACTCATAAAATGTGTAAATGCTTTGGCAGAACGATCAAACCTTTCGATGTGAGATTCCGTTAACTCAATCAGGTCAATTGGATACAACCCGCCAGGGAACGTTTGAATACCCTGCTGATTCAGCATAATTTGGTATATTTCCAATGCTCTCTGTTTAGTTGTCGATGTAGGCTGAGAAAGATAAAATGTACCATCTGCATCATTCACTGGTACAAACATCAACGGCATCGGCAAATCAGGATGATACCCAATAAACATAAGATCCTTACGGCTTTCTTTCATCATGCCATGTGACGGATCCATTGGGTGCCATAATTCCATGTAGTTAGAAACATTTGACATACTCATCAGTCAATCCTCGTTTTATCGTCCAATGTATTTAATTTCATCATTTGGAATAACACAGTAATTACCTTTGTTGTAAGATAGGCTTACTGTATATTTCTTGCTGACTTCATGTTTGTATTCATCATCCGGCTTTTCGCAAGTGTCAACCGACTTTCCGCTATATGACGGATACTGTTGTCGTTCATTGCTACGCGGATTTTCAAATACAAAATCTTTCTTTGGTGCAGGTTTTTCAACTGGGAGTGGAACACCATATAGATAATCTATAAACTGATCCAACGTAACTGGTTTTTCATGTGCACGTTTTCGCGACTTATTGAATGCACGGAATCGTTCAAGATACGGCTTCACATTGAGATTGGCCGGACGTCTTTTTTTCTTGGTTTGAAGCGAGTTCAATCCTTTTGCTAGAGGCATGTTATTTTCCCTGTTTAGCTGTTTGATTGGATTTTGATGCTATGACAGATTGGATCACATTCATCATTTTTTCATTCTTGATTTTTTGTTCATTAGTAAAGTGCCACGCGGTGCAGAAACTGCACACATAGGCGTGAGAGATCACTTTCGTAGTGAAATTGCCATAACGGTACGGAACCTTAAATAGTGCTGGTGCCATTCGTCCAGTCAAACAATACATGCAGTCGAACATTACAATACTCCGTTATCCATGAACACCCCGTAAGACGTACCGTCTCGACCATCAACAATGAAGTATGGGTTCTCTAAATCGTCAATAATTAACTCGCTACTTTTGATAGTAGGACCGATAAGGTTGATAACGGCTAACATACTATCTTCGAACTCTTGGTCGTTTATTACAATACCAGCCACACGAAGATTGCCTGCCTTGGCAGAAGTCGTAGTAATTCTGTTGAGCATTAATTTAATTTTGGCGATTCCAACAGTGTGTTCTCGTATGTATAACATGACATATTTCCTCAGCAGTTTCTAATTCAATATAGATACTATCCTATAGAAACAAAAAAAGGTCAACGTTTATAATACAGGGTGTCCTTTGCCACCCCAGCCATTTCCTTGAGTGTGAAATGGTCGAGCTTGTTTGTGTTGGACTTGTAGCGCATCTTTATCACATTCAGGACAGTGAGGTCTCTTTTCGTTCATGCCGTGTTTCAACTCCATTTCAGCCCCACATTGTTCACATTTATAATCGTACGTTGCCATTACGTCTCCTTACTGTTTGAGTGTTTCAATATCATTTCAATTGCTTGTTTAATTTTCGCGTTTGTGGATTTCAGTTCGTCCTCTAGCCGAGCTTGCTCGTGGTAAAGATAATCCAACGTTCGCTCCCACCGCTGAGCGTTAACTGTATTTTCTATCTCATTCATTACAATTCCTTTGTAAAAAAAGATCAATCTTTAGATTGATCTTTGGTCTATTACTTGGCGTGACATGCCAACGTCACTTATTTATATTATTAATATAAATTTGTGTAAAAGTCAACAAGTTGGAGTTAGAAAGAATCTACTAAAAAGTTATGTGATTCTCTGAATCGGATTTCATCCGACATAATTATATGTGGTTGATAATCTGGTACAGATTTAAGTTGTGCTACTTTAATCTGAGAATCACTAATAAGCAAAGTACCGAAAAACGCGAACACGCACGCGATGCCGATCATTAGTCCGAGAACTGGTCCACAATATGTTCGCATTTTGTTATACATACCTTTAGTGTTAAGTTAAATTCATTTTATCTTAATGAAATATCCAAGCATTTTCTGACGGAACATCAGTAACAACAACTCGCAAACAAGCTGCATCGTTGTCTGGATTTACAAACAGTCTTGGGCGACCATCTTTGTCCATTATATCCATCGCTATCTTAACAGTCTTTTGAGCATTAAGGTCTCGTTTGCGAAAACGTAAATAGAACTTTCCGACTTTCTTGATATAGTCTTCAACAGCAATGAATTCGCCATTGAGTACCAATTTATTACCTTCTACTGATGATTCTACATCGAGCGGTCCTACATACATATAATCAATAGGTCCGCCAATTTCTGATGTACCACGAATAATCGTATCAACTTCATCATCTGGAATTTCAACAAAAACGTCTTTAATTTTACTAGCTGGAATGATGTCACCATTTTTGAGATTTAATTTTTTGAGTTGTTCTGCAAAACGATCAAAGGCTTCGTCAAAAAACTTAGGAACAAGAACAGATAGTCCTCTTGCACCACCACCACCTAGCGAAGGTGCTGTGGTTCCTTTACATGAAACGCCGTAGGTTTTCCCATCAGTATGGAGTTCGATATCAATATATGGTTCGTTGCCTTGAGAGTTCGTTCCTTCCTTCTTAGAGACGCCTGTAAGAGCAAATCCTAACGAACCGATCTTTAGACCGATATTATCGTTGATAGCGTTTATAAGACCTAACTCTTGTCTCTCAGTACCGTCTAACGTCCCCTTTCTTCCATCACCACCCATTATTGGCTTACACTTAACAATAAAGGCATTTTTTGTATCGTTACCGATCTTAACAGCTCCAAGGGACGAACCGTATGAACGAGGTGGTGTTCTGAATGCACCTTCGTCTGTAAATTCTTGCTCAGCTTTTTGAAGAGTTTCTTCACGGGCTGCACGAGTTGTCCGGACAGTTATAATTCGATCTTTTTGAACTTCGATGGTGCCCATGTTAAGTTTTTGTAAACGGTGGACAATATCATTTAGTGTCAATGGTTGATCGTCTTCTGCTGCTTCTGTTAAGAAATCAATAAGCCTCATATTATACTTTTCCTTGTTTTAATTTTTCTATCATTAACTTGTGTACATCCTTGTCATAGGCTCCAAACAAATCTACAATGAACTTTTTCTGAGTTGCTGTATCTGGGATCTGTGCAAACTGTGCTCTCATCTCAGAAGCTGATTTTGCTTCTTGCCCGAGAACTGTAAATGTTTTTGTCGGGACGGCTTGTACGTATCCGTGAACGTCAAGAGAATGTGGCTGTCCTTTAAACGCTTGAAGATAGCTTGGTGATCCGTCCTTCTTCGGCTTAAACGCGAAACGTGGCGAATCATCCATATCTTTTTGACCAACGCCAAATACCAATGCAGTCGAATCTGCATCGAGTTGGTTAGTAATTTCAGATGGATTGTATGGGCTTCGAGTCTCAATAATCTTATCACCTGGGACGCCAGTCAACATGATTATAGATTTCTTCTCTTCAAACGAAAACGGGCTCTTTGGTGGTTCGACTTTGCCGGACGTAGCGATATACACATTGTCAGTACCGTAGAGCTTAACTAGCTCATCGTATACAGCTTTGTGTCCTTTATGAAACGGATGGAAGCGACCTGGATAGATCGCTACCGTTTTTGTTACCGTTCCTTCATTAACAATTTCTATGTCTTTTATTTTCATAGTCTTATTTATCTTATTCGCTTTTCATAATCAAGAATACTCTTGACAGTCTCTTCAATTTGGTGGGTGATGCTTTCATACAATGATGGTTCAGTTTTAAAAAATTCGCTTTGTTTGAATAATAACGACTTTAAAAATTCACGGGCAACTGCATGCTGTTCGTCATTCTTTATTTTTTTAGACATTGTCATTTCCTTTAATTGAAAAGTGGTCGCATGTCAACGTACGAATCGCTCGAGCACGCGTAGGGATTTTTAATTCTCAATTCAATGTGAGTGTTGCCACCCGCTGCGGTTGGTGTGTAGAATTCTCTATTGTAGATTTCATCCAACTCTTCGAGGGTACCGTTATCGTAAGCTGCTTTTATTTGAGGCCAAAACTTTTCATCGAAGAAACAATAATGCTTTACAGTCATTGCAAGTTCCCATACTTCATCCGGTTGAAGATATTGTTCGGGCATAACAAGTGGCGTGCCTCCTAACAAGTACCCGTCACAAGAGATCCAGTTGGGGTCAAGCATGCCGTGTTCAATTGCATAAGTTCGCAAGTCAGTTCCATGATAAGGAATGAAAATCGAAACACCGATTCCGTCATATCCTTTCATCTTCTTGATCATCCGAACTGACTCAAATACCATTTCTCTTGTTTCACCTGGCATTCCGATAATAACATTCAATCCGTACGGGATGTCTGAATTGTTTAAAGTTACTGATTTTTCGAAATATGTGACATCATCTACTGGGCGTTTGAGTACAGTCTTTCTATATTGCTCATTGCCACTTTCTATACCAAACTGAATTCGGTCACAATATCCGTCCTTCATTGCTTGTAGAATTTCTTCATCAACATTTTCAAGTCTAGTATTGCACCACCATGGAATTTGAAATTTCTCAAATAACTTACATATCTCTATAATTTCTTTTTTGGGGCGAGCTAGAAATGAATCATCACCAATAAACCAGTAATCCGGATTCAAAGTTTCTACGTAACGAGTCAACTCTTTTTCGACTTGAGCCATTGTCTTCCTTCGTAGAAAGTTCTTATCCATTG
>ENA-OSIY01001463-OSIY01001463.1-marine-metagenome-genome-assembly--contig:-NODE-1463-length-12556-cov-3.782835_pt1 | contig 12556 bp, 9 predicted proteins | sample MGYA00237884_ERZ534233 | MGnify/ENA primary metagenome ERZ534233 (study PRJEB26412, sample SAMN06343840) | marine metagenome | isolation source: estuarine water | place: USA: Columbia River Estuary... | reverse complement strand
GTTGTTGTGGCGATTACATCGCCAATCGCTTTCCAAGAATTAAAGAATCAAAGCATTCTACAAACCTGTCTTGAAACTTCACGGGCATTTGTTTCTAAGTATGGATCTAACGCTCACTTAGCTATTGCCGGTACCAAAGAATCACTGGCACAGCTTTTAGATGTGAATTGTGAAAAGATTCAGTGTGAGCCAAACAATGCTCAAGATTTTGCACAATCTCTGCGCAGCGCACAACCTGCCGAGTTAGTCATGATTCATGATTCACAAAGGGCGCTGACAACTGGTGCTCAGTTTGATCGCGTTCTACAGGCCCTAACCCCGAATATTGATGCGGTACGACCAGTTTCTACCTTTACCGAGACCCTCAAATCCATTGGTGCTGATCACTACATAGAGGGCACTATTGATCGAAATTCAATGAAAAGAGTTTCCACCCCTGAGTTAATTCGCTACAGCGCAATTGATTTCCAAGGCACAACATCAACCTGGTTTGTCCCAATCAAATCTGATGCAAAAATAACCACGGTTGAGGCTGACCCACAAAGTGCTCGAATCAATTCAGAAAAAGAGATTGATTTGATGAAGCATCTATTTGGTCGAAATTAATAGCTCTGCAATAGTTAAATCTTGCGGGTAGGTAATCTTGAAATTTAAAACATCTCCCGGAACAGCAAAAATCTTTACTTCTGGGAAGTACTTTTCCATGCATGCGGCAGTATCTGTGCCAATAAAACCTTCTTTAACTGATTGCTCATATGCTGCAAGTAATGGTTGTGCTCTAAAACCTTGAGGAGTTTGGACTCTGGCAACGGTTTCTTTGCGCGCAGTATCCATTTCACGTGAATCTAATGCAATAGTCGGGATTGCACCGCCATGCTGGGCTGCTCCATCTGCAATTGCTGAGAACAATTCAGGTGTTGCTAAGGGTCTTGCACCATCATGAATTAAGACAATTTCAATCTCCCCAGCAACAATGGCAGGCTTTAAGTATTGCAGCGCGTTGAATTCACTCTCATGCCGGGTTGCACCACCATAGACAATTTCAATACTAGCTGGCATCGCATCATCTGCCAGAGCTTTGCGGGCAAACTCTTCATCATCTGGATTAATCACAACAATGATGCGGGCATCCTTAAAGTTTGCGGCTGCATTTGTAAGAGATCTTGAAATGATATGGCGGCCATTAAGCGATAGCCACACCTTGTTGATGTTGTTGCCAAAACGTGTTCCAGAGCCCGCAGCAAGGACTATTGATGCAACCTTGGAGTGTGAACTCATAATTACTTCTGGTGTGGTGCGTAGGTAAGGCCTAACTCATCCTGCTTTTTGCGCAATGCAACAATAAATGAGTCCTGGTTGAGCTCCACATGGTCGTAGGTAAGTAGTTCTCCAACACCAATAGGCTTAATGATTTTTGCTCCAGCGATTAAGCCAATAGGAACTAAGTTATCGCGCTTGGCATCAAGGGCGCTATCTGCATAGCCACGCACGGTATAGCCACCAATACCGTCAATAACATCGCCTATTTCAAGGCTTTTCTTTGTCATTGTGACAACTTCAGCGTTGAGATGTGGTGCATACAGAGAAGATTCACGATCCAAGATCGCACGATAAACAGTAATTGGCGCTTCAATGGATGCTAAATGAAATGGACGATACAAAGCAAAGTAAGGACCAGGTCCCATTGCAAGATAGCTCATCTCATGTGCGATGTATGGATCGTTGTGGCGAACGATGACAAATACTCCGGGTGCAACATCACCGGTGCAGTAATCAACAACTCCGGGGCGATCTAGAACTCCACCATCTACTTCTAAGGCAAATGTGTCTTGCAAAGTTTTAACAGAAGATGCCGGACCATACATTCCACGTTTTGAGAGTTGTAATCCAGTGGTATTGGCAAGTGCAACCATTTCAGTCATAGTTTTTGAACCATCGGTAAATGAACACAACATCTTTGGGTTCATCTTCTTTTTGATTGCGATCTCGCGGACCGTATCTGGTGTACTCAATGGTTCAAATGGATTATTTTTTCCTTTGCCTGCGCAGATAATTTCAAAGTTCAAATCACGCGCGTAATCAACTAAGACTTTAGCTTCAATTGGTTCATCGCCATGACAGACCGCGTAAATCACACCGTTGTCTGTGGCAACCTTATGCAGCAGTGGCCCAATGGTCACATCCATTTCAACATTTAGAACTGCAACATCCTTTTTTGCAAGAAGTGATGTGTATGTAATCTGGGCGCCAATGTCTGGAACGCCTGTTCCTTCTACAACTAAATCAACTGGAAGCTCTGAAACTAAAAGTGCGTTAGTACTGCCGGTGTGTTTGCCATCTAAAATTGCCCGTGACAAAACATCTTTATCCTCACTAAAAACAACATCTGTAATGCCTAGATCGGCATAGACGACCTTGACGCGTTCTAAATCTGAATCAATCACGATGGATAGCGAGATTCCTTCTTTACGGCCTAACTGATTTCCAAAGCCGCGACCCATCTGGCCGGCACCTACCAATGCGATACGGGTATCTCGCCCTATTTTTGCTGCATGATCTCGAAGTCGAGATGTGTAGGTCACTGATAACTCTTTTCCATGAATACAGCCTGTATGCGTATTAAACACCACCTTAGAAGCCGATACGCTTAGACAATGAACATCTCCAAACTTCGCACCGGTGTCGGAATAGATGCCCATCAGTTTGGGGACTCTGGGCCATGTTCGCTAGCTGGTTTGCAATGGGACGATGCACCACGGTTAGTTGGACATTCAGATGGAGATGCTGCTGTGCACGCTTTGTGTGATGCAGTGCTCTCTGCCTGCCAGTTAGGGGATATCGGAACATTCTTTGGTGTTGATAAGCCCGAAATGGCTGGCGCATCTGGTGTTGCAATGATTGAAAAGCTCCGTGACTTTGTGACCTCTAAGGGTTTTGTCATTAACAATGTTTCTTTGCAGATTGTTGGTAATAAGCCGAAGATCACACCACGCCGTGATGAAGCGCAAAGAGTTCTAAGTGATGCATTAGGTGCACCAGTTTCAGTTGCCGCCACAACTTCAGATCAAATGGGCTTTACTGGTCGTGGCGAAGGAATTTATGTCATCGCTAATGCACTGGTGCAAACTCCATGAGTTTGAATCTCTATGACACAGCAACTCGAGAAGTAAGTGAGTTCAAACCCTTAGTTGCTGGACAGGTTTCTATCTATGTCTGTGGTGCAACGGTGCAGGCTGCGCCTCACATCGGCCATGTCCGAAGTGGTGTGAATTTTGATATTTTGCGACGCTGGTTAATAAAGAGCGGTTACGACGTTACCTTTATTCGAAATGTCACCGATATTGATGACAAAATTTTACAAAAAGCCATCATTGAGAAAATGCCTTGGTGGGCTTTGGCGATGAAATACGAAAGACTCTTTACTGATGCCTATGCATCATTAAATGTTTTGCCTCCGACGTATGAGCCACGCGCAACTGGGCACATCACACAAATGATTGAATTAATGGATCAGCTCATTGAAAATGGCGCGGCATATGCACCAGGCAATGGCGATGTGTACTTGGAAGTTCGCAAACTAAAGCGCTACCTATCCTTATCTCGTCAAAATCTTGATGATTTGCAGCCAGCATCAGATGCCGATGAAACATATAAAAAAGATGTGCGTGATTTTGCATTATGGAAAGCTGCAAAGCCTGGTGAACCATCATGGCCAACTCCATGGGGACCAGGTCGTCCTGGTTGGCACTTGGAATGTTCTGCAATGGCACATGCCTACTTAGGTGAAACTTTTGATATTCATGGCGGGGGATTAGATCTTGTTTTTCCACATCACGAAAATGAAATCGCACAATCAGAAGCGGTTGGCTATGGATTTGCTCAACGCTGGTTACACAATGCATGGGTTACGCAATCAGGCGAAAAGATGTCAAAGTCTCTTGGCAACACCTTGCAGGTTCATGAAATTTTGAAGAGTGTTCGCGGAATTGAATTACGTTGGTATTTAGGTAGTGCGCATTACCGCTCGATGCTGGAATATTCACCAGAAGCGTTGCAAGAGGCGGCCGTTAACTTTAAGCGCATCGAAAACTTCTTATCTCGTGCCACTGAACTTGTTGGGGCGCAACCGACCCCACGCATGAACACAGAATTCACAAAAGCGATGAATGAGGATCTTGCCGTACCTGCCGCCCTTGCTACTATCAGTGAAAACCTGCGGTTGGGCAATCAAGCAATTACAGATAATGACATTGCTGGCATTTCAAAAAATGCTGATGAAATCCGTGGAGCGCTAGAAATATTGGGTTGTGATCCATTTGATCCAGCATTTGCCTCTTCGAGTGGCTCAGATCTCACAGCAGCGTTAGATGGCGTCATCGCATTAGCTCTTGCAGAGCGCGCATCTGCTCGTGAGCGTAAGGATTTCGCTGCTTCAGATGCCATCCGTGATGGCTTGTCCGCTTTAGGAATTACAATTGAGGACACTGCTCAAGGGCCTCGCTGGTCTATTAATTAATTACTGAAACGAGATCTGATCATGGCTGGCAATTCATCCCGTAAAGGCGCTATTCGCCAATCAAAAAAGGGACCATCTGCCGGTACTGGTGGAAATAACAAGCGACGTCTTGAAGGTAAAGGCCCAACTCCAAAGGCAGAAGATCGTCCATATCACGCAGCTGCAAAGCGCAAGAAGGCTGCTGAAAAGAAAGAGGTTCGTTCTCCTCGCGTAGCAAAGGGTGATCGCCCACGTGGTGAAATCGTTGCAGGACGTAACGCGGTACTTGAAGCACTACGCGAGAATGTTCCGTCAACAGAATTATTAGTAGCACGCAGTATCGATGTTGATGATCGCGTTGCCGAAAGTTTAAAGCTAGCACTCCACCATGGTTTGCCAATTCGTGAAGCACACCGTGCTGAAGTTGAAGGTATTTCACCAAATAGCCAAGGAATCATCCTTGCAATTAAGCCGTTCCAATATTCAAGTTTTGAAGAAATTATGGAACGCGCAAAATATCCATCGTTAATCGTTGCACTAGATGGTGTTACAGATCCACGTAACCTTGGCGCAATTATTCGATCTGCTGCAGCATTTGGCGCAGCAGGTGTAATTATGACCGAACGCCGCGCAGCTACTATGACGGCATCTGCCTGGAAAGCATCATCAGGAGCTGCAGCACGTTTGCCTATTGCGCAAATTACAAATCTTGCACGAACAATTGATGCAGCTAAGAAAGCTGGAATGTTTGTTGTTGGCCTAGATGGTGAGTCAGATGAGATCATCAGTACTATGAAGGTGGCAACTGAGCCATTAATGATCATTGTTGGTTCAGAAGGTAAGGGTCTTGCGCGACTTACTAAAGAGAAGTGTGATCTTGTGGTTTCAATTCCGATTAGCGCCACTACTGAATCTCTCAATGCAAGCGTTGCAACCTCAATTGCACTGTTCCACGTAGATCAGCAGCGTCGCGCACAGTAGGTAAAAGAGAGTGAAATACAATCGTTTTATCGCAATCGGTGATTCTTTCACCGAAGGTATGTGCGATGAAAAAAGATACGGTCAGTATCGTGGCTGGGCAGATCGCGTTGCCGATGTCATGGCTGCTAATCAAAGCGGTTTTCAGTATGCCAACCTTTCAATCCGTGGCAAGTTGCTTAAGCAGGTAATCGATGAGCAAATCGAGCCTGCAATCGCACAAGTAGTTGATAAAACAACTTTGGTTTCATTCCATGCTGGTGCAAATGATGTAATTCGTCCCAAGTACAACCCCAACCTCACATTGCCAATGTATGCCGAGGCGGTGCGCAAAGTTGCAGCCTCTGGTGCAACGGTTATGTTGTTCACCGTTCTAGAAGACAGTGGCAGTAAGGGTCGCTTGGCTGAATCCTGGCAATCTCGCTTTAAAGATTTCAATAACAATGTACGCGCCATGGCTGAAGAAGTTGGCGCAATTTTGTGTGATGCAAATGGTGAAGCAGCCTTCAAGGACCCGCGCTTCTTAGCATTTGATCGATTACATTTAAATCCAATGGGTCATGATCGCGTTGCACAAGCTGTTTTAGAAACAATTGAACTTCCTTTTGATCCATCATGGCGTCGTCCTCTAGCTCCTCAAGAGCCAACTCCGCAGATTGTTAAGTCGGCGGTAACAATTGCCTGGTTTGTAACATTTGCACTGCCTTGGATGTGGCGACGTGCTCGTGGCAAATCATCTGGCGATGGACGCACATGTAAGTATCCAATTGCAATCAATTGGCCCTTGCACCATCTTGATTAAATCTGAGTAACGGTCCACTCCCAAGTGTGAACACCTGTTTTAATAATGTATTTATCTAAAGTATCTGGGCCACAAGAGGCAGTACCAACACCGCGGTGAGCAGCATCAATGTGCACAACTGTGTTTCCACAGGCCTTAACTTCCACATCGTGGGTGGCATCAGCTAATTCTGCATCCCTGTTAGGGGTTACTGAGACCTGAGCAGGCTTGCCCATTGCAAAGCGCAGACCATTGCCAGCCGTGTTTGTTATCTCAAACCAACGAACCGCAGCATGTCCACCATTTTCTTGAGGGCGAACATATGGAATGTATTGGGCAGCAACTGTTGAGACATAGCGCGCAATACGTCCAATCTTGCGATCAGGATATGACTCGTGCGAACCAGTACCGAAGTAGACGAGATCACTTAAAGATCCATCTAGTTCAAAGAGAGTTCCAACGCGCGCAAGATCATCAAATGCCTTTGGAATAGTGACAGATTCCTTAACGTTAAATCCGCCAACAACTGGTGTGATGAGCTGTGTGTGCTTGAGAGAAACGCCAGTACTTGTTTCCCAGGTGTTGCTTACCTTAATTGACGTTGCTGTTTGTCTAACAACACAATCGGTACGCGAGATTTCACGGACACCGTAGCGCTCCCACTTGGATGCAATATGTCCAATGCGATCATTATCTGTTGGTGCACGCCATAGTGAGACAGATGGAGCAACAATTCCGTATGGCAAAACAATCTGTCCATGCTCATCAACAACATCGCCAATTTCTCGTGCCTTCTTTGCAGGGGTGAGCGCTGTCGATGGCAAAGCAATCTGACTCCAGGCAATTTCTGTCATTGGCAAGGCCCAAGGAGTAGTAGCTATGCAAACAAGTGAGAAGGTAATGAAACGTTCTCCGCGGTTTGCACCCTTTGCGAATTTCTTTGATGTCACTTTGAAATTAGAGCTCTTGCGCGGTGCCACCTTTGGAAGTTTTACAACTCCACCATCTTGAATAACACCATCACATGTAATTGACCACTGAAGTTGGTACTCACTCAAATCCTTGAAGAAGTTCTTATTAAAGATTTTGAATTGGCCAGATGCTGGCTTCACTCCGGTGATGACAATGGGTGCCGCAATAGCCTTAAATTCATGCATTGCAGGCTTAGCTGTGCGGTCCGGGAAAACCATTCCGTCGCAGCAGAAGTTGCCGTCATGCTTTGTTTCGCCGTAGTCGCCGCCGTATGCGTTGCGCTTTGAACCATCGGACATTGTCTGGACAGGACCGTGATCCCACATCTCCCAAATGAATCCGCCTTGCAAGCCACGCGTTGATTCAATTACTTCCCAATACTCGGCCAATGTTCCATTGCTGTTACCCATTGCATGGGAGTACTCGCACATAATCAATGGACGATCTGCCTTAGGAGATTTTGCATACTCTTTAATGGCATTAATCGTTGGATACATCGGAGCGATCACATCTGTTAGTGAATGGCTGCCCATCCAGTTACCGCGAATTCCACCCTCGTAATGCAGTGGACGTGATGGATCAAAGTTACGTGCATATGCAGCTGCTGCTTCATGGTTTGTTCCAGCACCTGATTCGTTGCCAAGTGACCACATCACAACAGATGGATGATGGATATCGCGCTGGACCATGCGACCAACGCGATCTACAAATGCTGTTAAGTATCTAGTGTCATTACAAATTGATGAAATAAATGCGTGGGATTCAATGTTCGCTTCACCAATTACATAGAAACCTAGTTCGTCGCAGAGATCTAAGAAAGCTGCATCGTTGGGATAGTGCGATGTGCGCACCGCGTTGAAGTTCCAACGCTTAAGTTCAAGCAGATCTTGACGCATGTCATCGCGGGTTAAAGCTCGGCCTGTGAAGCGATTGAAGTCGTGGCGATTGATGCCATAGAAAATGATGGGCTGGCCATTAACTAAGAAATCTTGACCCTTAATTACAATAGAGCGGAAACCAATACGCTGTTGTGAAACTTCAATGACTGCGCCATTGGGATCGATTAATTCAATGTGCAGGGTGTAAAGATTAGGAACCTCTGCAGACCAAGGATTTACCTTAGGAATTCGAGTTTCTAGGATCACTTTTCCATGTGGCCAAGGCTCAGTTTCCATGATTGCTGTCTTTGCATCAGCTGGAAGTTTGCCATCCCAATACTTACCGTGGAAGTAATCATCACTACGCTTTTTCAGATCAGCATCACGTTCAGTCCACTTAGGTGATGCAAAATTCTTTACAGTCTTTGAAAGATTGGCGCTTTTGACCTTAGGTAACTCGGTAATCGATGTGCGAAGTGTGTAACCATTAGTTGAAAGATCATCAAGTGAGCCAAGGTCAGCTTCGATGCTAAGAGTTCCTGTCGAGCCATCTTTTTCTAATCCAGCAACTGATTTGAATCTTTCGATAAAGACTTTGTTGGTTGCAAACAATTTAATTGAACGAGTTATGCCACCGTGCCACCACTGATCTTGATCTTCAATAAATGTTGCATCAGACCACTTGGTAACATCAATGCGCACAACATTGTTTCCACTACTAACAAACTGAGTTACATCAAATTCGGCGGCCAAACGAGAATCTTTAGAAAGACCAACCTCTTGACCGTTGATATATACAAGTGCGACAGATTCATAGCCACCAACTTGTAAAACAATTCTCTTTCCACTCCAGCTTTTTGGCACATCAAAGTCACGTTCATAGACACCGGTTGGGTTTTCAGCTGGAACAAAAGGAGGCATCTCCTCAAATGGCATTTGTGTGTTGGTATAAATTGGTTTATCAAAGAAAACTTCAGATGGTTCCTGCATCGTCCATAAACCTGGGACCGGGATAGATGCCCATCGCTTGCCTAGCTTTTCTGTTGGGCTATGTAACAACTGAAAACGCCATGTTCCATCTAGAGAAATTTGCTCAAAGTGTTCAATATTAAGCATCGGCAAACGGTTAACTGAGGTCGTCTCTGGGCTCATCCAATAGTTGTTAATCACGTGGGGAAGTCTCTCAGGAAAAGAGTGGGAGCACACCCTCGTTGAGCGTGAAATGGGTGGTTGGTTTAGCCCTAGTCCTTACTCCGATTACCTGTTGTTCACACATCCGCGAGATAATTTGGGCATGAAAATCGAGCACTTAACCGACCGAGAGATCAGTTGGCTCTCTTTCGACCAAAGAGTCCTCGAATTAGCCGAAGACTCGACGGTTCCCCTTCTCGAAAGACTTCGCTTTTTGGCTATCTCATCTTCGAATTTGGATGAGTTCTTTATGGTGCGCGTTGCAACCTTGATGAGCAAGATCGAAAATGATGTGACCGCTGCAAATGTCGCAGGGCACAAGCCAAAAGAGCTCTTGGCATTGATCAGCACAAAAGTCAACGAGCTTGTTGCTCGTCAATCAAAAACCTTGCATGATGACATTTTACCTGAACTTAAAAAGCATGGAATTGAATTTGTTAAGTGGGAACAACTAGATGACACTGAAAGCGCATACGTTGCAAAATTGTTCCAGGATCGAATCTTTCCGGTTCTCACTCCGTTAGCTGTTGATCCAACGCACCCATTCCCATATATCTCAGGTTTGTCCCTCAACCTTGCTGTGTTGGTTAAGAATCCAGCAACGCAGGAAGAGTTCTTTGCTCGCGTGAAAGTTCCTGAAATTTTGCCTCGTTTTATTGCGACAGCAAAGTTTGGATCAACTCGATTCTTGCCACTTGAAGACTTGATCTCAATTCACTTACAAGAGTTGTTCCCAGGAATGACAATTGAAGATCACTACACATTTCGTGTGACCAGAAATCAAGATATTGAACTTGATGAAGATGAAGCCGAAGATTTGCTGCTCTCACTTGAGCAAGAGTTATTGCGACGCCGATTTGGACCACCTGTGCGACTTGAAATTGAAGCGGGCGTAGATCAAGCACGAGTTTCTAAACTTGGATCAGAACTTGGTATTGGTGCTGAAAACATTTTCCATGTCAGCGCACCACTTAATCTCACATCACTACATAAAATTGCAGATCTTGATTTTTCAGAGTTAAAGTACGCACCTTTTAGATCTCGCACCGCTAAGGCCCTGTCAGAGGTGGATTCTGAAGATAGTGATTTGTTTTTTGCGGCAATTCGTCAAGGTGAGATCCTGCTTCACCACCCCTATGAATCCTTTACTTCTTCCGTGGTGCACTTCTTAGAAAACGCTGCAAAAGACCCACAGGTATTGGCTATTAAGCAGACGTTGTATCGCACATCAGGTGACTCGCCAATTATCGAAGCGTTGATTGAAGCAGCAGAAGCAGGTAAGCAAGTTGTTGCAGTAATTGAAATTCGAGCCCGATTTGATGAACAAAACAATGTGCGTTGGGCGCGAAAGCTTGAAGCTGCTGGTGTGCATGTTGTGTATGGATTGATGGGTCTAAAGACTCACGCAAAGCTTTCATTGGTTGTGCGAGATGAACCTCAAGGCATTCGTCGTTACTGCCACATCGGAACTGGTAACTACAACCCAAAGACTGCCCGCATGTATGAAGATCTTGGAATGCTCAGTTCAGATGTTGAATTAACTGAAGATCTAACTCGCCTGTTTAATCAACTTTCGGGCTTTGCTCCACAGTCAACCTATTCGCGTTTATTAGTTGCACCACGCACATTGCGCTCAGGTTTGATCGAGCGTATTGATCGCGAAATAGAGCATGCAAAGAATGGGCGTCCTGCGGGAATTCAATTCAAACTGAACTCAATTTTGGATGAAGGTTTTGTGGCCAAGTTATATGAAGCATCACAAGCTGGCGTGAAAATTGAATTATTGATTCGTGGAATTTGCGCAGTACAACCTGGTATTAAGGGTGTTTCGGAAAACATAGCAGTTAAATCTGTTTTAGGACGATTCCTTGAGCATTCACGCATTTATCACTTCATCAATGGCGGAGATGATGAGTATTGGATTGGTAGTGCGGATTTAATGGGTAGAAACCTTGATCGCCGTGTTGAAAGCCTTGTGATGGTCCAAAGAAAAGAACATCATGTGCGCTTGCAATCCCTATTAGATCTTGGGCTTTCTGAGGAAACCTCCTCGTGGCAACTCAAAGAAACGACCTGGTCTCGCCCTAATAAAAAGGGATTAACAAATGTTCATGCAGAACTTATTGAGCATTATTCAAAGGATCGTTAATGGAAACCCAAGTAATTCAAGCCGCTGGCGCAGTTTTGTGGCGTCGTTTAAGTGATGAATTAGTTCAAGTTGCTTTGATTCATAGACCTCGTTACGGCGATTGGTCTTTTCCAAAAGGAAAAGTGGAATCAGGCGAACCAGAAATTAGTTGTGCACACCGTGAAGTTCTAGAAGAGACTGGTTTTAACAGTGTTTTCGGACCAGAACTTTGTACGGTCGAGTATCCAGTAGGCACATCAACTAAGACGGTTAGATATTGGTCAGCACAAGCAATTGGCGATGCCAAGGGTGTTATGGATCCAGAAGAAGTAGATCAGTTAATTTGGGTAACTATTTCTGATGCTTACGACAAACTAACCCGTGAAGGTGACAAAGAAGTTTTAAAGAACTTTGAAAAGTTTGGAATTGATACAACTCCATTAGTGCTACTACGTCACGGAAAAGCTATTGCCCGTGAAGAATGGGAAGGCGATGATGGTGATCGCCCTCTTGCACAGTTAGGCCAAATTCAATCAATGCGGATGTTGGCTAAGTATCTGCCATTTGGAATTACTGAGATCCACACATCAGATGCAGTTCGTTGCTATGAAACAGTTGCACCTATGGCCCGCTCACTCTCATTAGACATGATTTACTGGTCCGAGCTCAGTGAATATGCATATGAAAAAGATAAGAAAGCTGCGATCAAAGTTGTGCAAGACATTATTGAAAGTGAAGCACACGCAATTGTGTGTGGACACAATCCAGTCATTCCTGCGATTGTTGCAAAATATATTGGTAAGAAGAATATCAAGCAGTTAGATCATGGATTATTGCCAGGTGAGTCATGGATTTTGCATCACCGAGATGGCGAAGTTGTTGCGATCGATTGGATGAAAGCGCCTGACGCTTAGTCGCTTAGCCAGTCTAAACGGCGTAAAAGAATGCCTTCACGCAGCGCCCATGGACAAATTTCAGCCTCATCCACATCCAGTCTGTCCATGACGGCGAGTGCAACAATTCCGCCGGCAACAATTTGTTGAGCACGGTTAGCCGATACCCCAGGTAATTCTGCGCGCGATTTACTATTCATTTCAATAAGTCGTGGCATTGCAGAGTTGAGTGATTTTCGT
>ENA-OSIY01001460-OSIY01001460.1-marine-metagenome-genome-assembly--contig:-NODE-1460-length-12569-cov-10.847743_pt1 | contig 12569 bp, 15 predicted proteins | sample MGYA00237884_ERZ534233 | MGnify/ENA primary metagenome ERZ534233 (study PRJEB26412, sample SAMN06343840) | marine metagenome | isolation source: estuarine water | place: USA: Columbia River Estuary... | reverse complement strand
GGATATTGCTAGAGCATGTGCGTATGAAATCAATCCCATGTTTCCTATGATTAAGGATTTTGTACATGACGAAGATGGTCAATAAAGCACCTAGCGGAGAGCTACCCATGTGGACAGAGGAAACAGCGTTAGATAAGCAAGAAGGCGGATCACATTATGACCTGCCGATACAACCTTTAGAGTATATCCATGCAAACAATCTAGGATATATTGAAGGTAACATTATTAAGTATGCAACTCGGCACAAGAACAAGAACGGTGCAGAGGACGTTAAAAAGATTATACACTATTGTGAACTATTATTGGAGCTAGAATATGGCAAAGAGAGTGAAAAAGAAGAGCCACGAAAACCTGTCGAAAGCAAACATCCAGAAGGTCATTACGCTTCTAAACCCCAGTTCTTCAGCCCTTCCTACGGAGGAATCGTCGAACAAAGCTATACCAAAAGCGATAACTAAGAAAGAAGCGTGTGATATACTAAATATCTCATACAACACAACACGTCTCAATGCAATTATAGAGGGACACCTAGAGCAGAAAGCATATGTTAAAACGCGTAAAGCACAGAATCGTGGCCGTCCTGCAAGGGATACAGAGATTTGCGAAGCGGTTACCGATTACCTCTCTGGAGAGAATATTACAGACATTTCCAAACGTCTTTTTCGTTCCGTCGGGTTCGTACGAAATATTCTTGAGGGAGTTGGAGTCCCGCAACGACCAGCAAGCAAAGAAGAAAGATTAACCTCCGCGTACTTTCCAGACGAGTGTGTGTCTGAGGATTTCGAGGAAGGTGAGATTGCCTGGTCTGCAAACTATCACAGTGCCGTAAAGATTGGCAAACGAATGACTACGGAGTACCAAGAGAGTAAGCAGGGACTAGCAGTAGTAGACTATGAGAGTAAGTATGCTTCTCCATGCTATCAGATATATGTAATCCAAAAGGTAGATAGTGAAGATACTTTCTTCTCAAGCGTAACCTCAGGCGGCTTCGCTGCATATGCAGCAGCTACTGAACTTGGAAAGCTAGAGCATTTGAAAAAGTACGGCGTAAATTTGGAGAGGTTGTAAAAAATAGTTCTTGACGGCCTCCTTAAAATTGCGTATAATATCTTTTCAAATTTAGGAGAATACCATCGGAGAACGATTTTATACTCAACAGCTTAACACCTTGGGCAATTGCCCAGGAAACAAAAACCCTAACAAAAGGAAGAAAAACATGGCTTGGACAGACGAGCTTAAAGCAGAAGCAGTAACCCTATACGAAGCAGCAGAACCAACTCCAGAGAACTCTATGGAGATCGTAAAAGATATTGCTGATGAGCTAGACCAATCACCTAATGGTGTTCGAATGATCTTAACAAAAGCTGGCGTTTATGTTAAGAAGACCCCCGCAGCAAAAGCTGCTTCTACTGGCGGTACTACTGGTGGCACTCGTGTCTCCAAAGCTGCTGCTCAAGAAGCACTCATCGCAGCTATTACTGATGCAGGCAAGACTGTTGACGAAGAAATCGTTTCTAAGTTGACTGGCAAAGCAGCTCAGTATTTTACTACTCTCCTCGTTTCTAACGAAGACTAATAGTAAACAACCTCGCTAGGTTCGCCTAGCGGGGCTTTTTTGTATCTCCTAGAAATCACCTTTAAGTATGTCAGTGGCAGTGATGATTGCTAACTACTACAAAAGGAAACTCTAGTGAAAAAGCAAGAACTAGCACGTTTAGTGCAAGACTATGGTGATGCCATCATTACGTATCGTAGTGAGCATTCCAAGAAGTTAAAATATAATGTCTGTACCCTAGACTTTTCTACTCCGTATATTCAGGGTAAGAAAAATCGAGCTAAAGAAACTGAGGATACCCTTCTCTTCTTTTGTTGGGACACAGACTCTTATCGCTTACTTCGCCCTTCCGCTGTATCTAGCGTTGTGCCGTTGTCCTCTATCCTCAAGAATGAAGGTAGACGGTAATGGACTTACACCAGGCTCCAGAAGCCTATTCGCGTGTAATACATTATGATACAGTAAAAGAGGTTCAGATTAGACTAACTATAAATACTTTTAGAGGCATAGAATATATGCACCTTCGTAAGTATTACTTAGATTTTGATGAAGAGTGGAAGCCTACGCCAGAAGGTGTAGCCATGCCACTCGACCTTAGTAACTCTCGTGAGCTTTTTGCAGGGCTAACAGAGATACTGTCACTCGCAGAATCTAAGTCATTGATAGAAGACAATTTTATGGATTTAATTGACGATATCTACAAATAGTTGTTGACAAGCTTGGTTAAATCGGGTATAATATCTTTTCAAATTTAGGAGAATAATATGCGTGAATTTTTAGATCGAGCAAGTAAACTTTACTACGAAGGTACTCCGTTACTTTCTGATGCAGAGTTTGATCTGTTGGCGGGTAAACATAACTACAGCTCAGTGGGCTACACTGTTACTGATGCGATTTCGCATACGTATCAAATGTACTCACTGCAGAAGTGTTTTGACCTCGAAGATGCTCCTCTCGATATTGATGAGTGTATATGCACTCCTAAACTAGATGGGGCTGCAGTATCTATACTATATGTAGACGGAATCCTAGAGTTAGCTTTAACTCGTGGTGACGGCATACAAGGTAGAGATATTACCGATAAGATGAAAGAGCTGGTGCCTGCTAAATTACGTCGTAGTGGTAGATTCAAGGATCTCTACAACGGTGTGGTTCAGATCACTGGTGAAGTCGTCGCTCCTAGTAGTATTCCTAATGCTCGTAACTTCGCTGCGGGGTCTCTTGGACTCAAGAACGATCCTCCGGGATTAGAAGAGTTCAAAAGCCGTCCGTTGGTCTTTGTAGCTTATGATGCTTTCCCTCATTGCGTTCCTACGTGGACTAATGAGATGAGCATTCTCAAGCAGATGGGACTGAATGTAGTTACAAGTTTTGATGTTACTGATTATCCCACTGATGGTGATGTATATCGCCTCAGAGATACTCGTGACTTTGAAGATATGGGATACACAGCTAAACACCCACGAGGTGCTTTTGCTTTGAAAGAAGTAAAGGCGGGTGTTGTAACTACCTTACGTGATGTGGTGTGGCAGCTTGGTAAAAGTGGCGTAGTAAGTCCAGTGGCGATCTTAGATCCTATTGTGATAGGCGAAGCTACAGTATCAAGAGCCACGCTGCATAACATCCAGTATATACGGGAACTCAACCTTGAAATCGGTTGTCAGGTAGAAGTTATACGATCTGGGGAAATTATTCCTCGCATCGTTGGTAGGGTCGAAACTTCTTGACCTTACAAAAAATAATTGTTGACAATGATCTTAAAAGTCCGTATAATACATATTCAATTTCAGAGGAAAGACCATGACCAAAATCGAAGCTCCCACAAACTGCCCATCGTGTAGTTCGCTTCTTAATGAGGTCAATCACCTTCTGTATTGTAAAAACCCGTTATGCGGGGAGAAAGCTCTCAAACTTATCGAACACTTTGCTAAGACACTGAAGATTAAAGGTCTCGGACCAGCATCTATCAAGAAACTGGACATAGTAACCCTAGAGGAACTCTATGCACTTACACTTGAAGAAGTTGAACAGGCTTTAGGTTCAGCTCGTCTTGCAGTAAAGCTAGTAGATGAGTTGGAGCGATCTCAAAATGCCCCGTTGAATGTACTATTACCTGCATTCAGCATCCCTCTCGTAGGCAAGACTGCAACGGAAAAGCTTTCCAAAGTCTGCAATGACATTGAAGAAATAGACTACGAAACATGCCGTAAGGCTGGTCTAGGAGAGAAAACGGCTACTAACCTCTGTAACTGGATGGAAGACGACTTCTATGAAGTAAGCCTTCTACCATTTAGTTTCAAGTTTATTGAAACAGTCACACCCTCAGCCGACCTGGGAGTAGTTTGTATTAGTGGTAAACTTACCAGTTACAAATCGAAAGCAGTCGCACAGCAGATCCTAGTTGATCTAGGCTATGAGGTGAAGACCAGTTTGACGAAGGATGTCACAATCCTGGTGAACGAAAGCGGTATCGAATCCGCAAAAACGAAGAAAGCCAGAGATGCTGGCGTACAAATTGTAACTAACCTTAAAAATCTAATTGGAGAATAAAACTATGTCAACTTTACCTAAGTGGACTGACGAGCGTACTGCTCAACTAACAGAATTCGTCGGTGGCGAAAGCCCCGTATCTCAAGCTACTGTTGCAGAAGCAGCTGTAGACCTTGAAACCTCTACTCGATCTATCTCTAGCAAATTGCGCAAGATGGGCTTCGACGTAGAACTAGCCTCAGCAGCAGGCGGTAAGTCTTTTACCGATGCTCAAGAAGCTACCCTAGCAGCATTTGTTACTGATAACAGTGGTGCTTACACTTATGCAGAGATTGCAGGTCATTTTGAAGATGGCGTATTCTCTCCTAAGTCAATCCAAGGCAAGATCCTTTCTATGGAACTGACCGGTCACGTTAAGCCTGCCCCTAAGGTAGAAGCTGTTCGTACTTACAGTCCTGAAGAAGAAGTCACCTTTGTCCAGATGGTCAATGATGGCGCTTTCGTAGAAGCGATTGCTGAAGCTATGGGTCGTTCAATCAACTCTGTACGTGGTAAGGCTCTGAGCCTGTTGCGTTCTGGTGAGATTGGTGCAATTCCTAAGCAAGAAGTTACTAAAGGCGCTTCTAAAGAAGATCCTTTGGCTTCCTTGGGTGATCTTAGCACTCAGACTGTTGAAGCTATCGCTGAAGCGATTGGTAAAACTGCCCGTGGTGTTAAGACTATGCTGACTCGTCGTGGCCTCGTTGCTGCTGACTATGACGGCGCTTCTAAGAAAGAAAAAGCATCAGCTTAATCTTAGCTTAGAACAAAACGGCAGGCTCTACGGGGTCTGCCACACTAATATGAATCGGGAGAATTTCATTGAATATTGCTAGTGCCTTAATTAAACGCACACTTGAGTTACGCGACTTTGAGACGTGGACACAGGTGCATAAGCGTTATTTGCCTAGCGAGTATCACAGTTTGCATTCAATTATTGATAAGCATTCTGAGAAATTTCATACAATGCCCTCGATTGAGGATCTTAAACTTGAGATTCGTGATTCAAACACTCGTGAGAAGTTGTACGCTTTAGAAGCCGTTAAGGTTGATGCAGAGCCGTATATGCTTCTTCAGTATTTGAAGAACGAGTATACTCAGAAAGAGATCCTAACCTCACTCGAAGATTATGTCGAAAACTCGGTAGCTTTTGAAGATGCCCAGGAATCGGTTGATCACCTTCATCAAATTGTCCTCGACATCGAAGACAAAGTTGATCTGGAGGAGCCACAGGAAAGTATGCAACGTATTGAACTGTTCGAGCCTGAGGAAGATTTAGAGAGATACATACCACTTGGCCTCAACGAAGAGTACGACCTTGATATTCAATTCTCGCCTAGAGATTTGGTTATGGTAGGTGGTAAACGAGGTGCGGGCAAGTCGGTTATCTGTGCGAACATTGCCAACAATGTAGTTGAATCTGGAAAGTCGGCTATCTATTTCACTATTGAGATGGATAGTCGTTCTATCTTACAGCGATGCTGTGCTATTGCCACTGAAGTACCTTTTTCACGCCTCCGTACTAAGAATCTTAGTGTTGGTGAGTGGGAGAAAGTTGCAGGGTGGTGGGCTAACCGCTTCGTGAATGGGCAAGAACGCTTGAAAGAATATAAAGAACATAGAGACTTTGAGAAGTTTCATCATGAGCTAAAGACAACCTGCGAGATCCTCCCGACTCAACAGTTGAACGTAGTTTATGATCCATCTCTCACCTTATCCAAGATTCGAGCAGAGCTTGATAAAAAGGCAAAGGCGATGAATATCGGAGTAGTTATTGTTGATTATATAAATCAAGTAAAGCGTTCAAGCTTACCCTCACGCGGTGGACAGTATGACTGGACAGAGCAAATCGAGGTTAGTAAAGCATTGAAATCAATGGCACAAGAGTATGAATGTACAGTATTTACTCCTTACCAAACAGACGCTAGCGGTGAAGCTCGTTTTGCAAAAGGTATTCTAGATGCGGCTGATGCTGCATATACACTAGAGACCTGGGATCATGAAGATGGTTGTATGACCTTCAATTGTGTCAAGATGCGTTCAGCCGCTATGCGATCTTTCACTTCGGAAGTAGACTGGGAGTCGTTAAAAATCGGCCCAGAGTCTGCTCTGACACCTAAAGAGAAAGACGATTCTTCCCATAAGACCGGTGAAGACGTTCACGATCTCTAAAATAGTTCTTGACTTTTCTCCTCATATTGCGTATAATTATGTTTAATAAATAGGGGAGAAAGCAAATGGCACACACATTCGGCAGTTTACGACATACTACCTCAGGTAGACGACGCAAGCCTTTACCTAAGAAGCGTAAGGCATATATGCCAAAGTTCGAGGCACTCGAAGCCACCGATACCTATCGTAGAGATACTACAGAGTACAAGTCATCAGATGACGGCTCTCATGATACTTCTGCAGGTATTCGCCATACACTAGACTCCAAATATACTATTGCACCTGCATATAACAAAGGTGCGTACCAAGTAATCAGTAAAGACAACATCAAGGACATCGGACGATGAGTAAGAATTTTCCAGACAACTGGGTTGTGTTGCAGATAGCAACAGACGGCGATGCATACCTATATAAAATACTAGGCGGTTGGTCAGGTAGCTATCTTAATGGTACCAGTTGGCAGCTTAATAGTGGTATTGTAAAGGTTGAGGAGAGTGACCTGTATTGGACTTTCCACGGGGTCTCAGGCAGTCAGTATGTATGTCATAAGAAGGCTTACGGACTAAAGATGAACAATAGCGGTATCTGCAAGCAGATCTTAGAAGAGTTTCCAGATACAGTAACAATGATGCGCAAAGAAACTGACTGGGCTAACCTAGTATGACAGTAGAAGAATTATTACAACGTAGAGATATATATTTTATACCGAAAGGCGGGGACTACTTAGTTTCCTGTCTAAACCCTGAACACGCAGATAGAAATCCTAGTATGCGTATTGATCAGTTGACTGGCATATTCCAGTGCTTTTCATGCGAGTACAAAGGCAATCTTTTTACGCATTTTGGGGAAAAGGCAAACCAACTACAATTACGACGAGAACTACTAAAACGTAAAATTACAGAGAAGAGGTCAGAAAGTATTGGTTTGTCTTTTCCCAAAAATGTTATGCCATATACAGGCAACTGGCGTGACATCAAGCCTGAAACTTATAAAAGGTTTGAAGCATTTATACATCATGACCCAGATTACGTCGGACGCATTGTATTTCCGGTACGAGACATATCTGGTCGCATTACAGCGTTCAATGGTCGTCATACAACAGGTGGTACACCTAAGTATATGATCTCGCCTGCGGGTGCTAAGATGCCTTTATTCCCAGTAGTAAAACCAATACAGGGAGCAGTTATTCTAGTAGAAGGTATCTTCGACATGATTAACTTGCACGATAAAGGGCTGACTAACGCAGTATGTACGTTTGGTACAAAGAACATCAATGAAGACAAGTTAAGAATGTTATCTATCCAGGGCGTAGACTCTATAGACATATTCTTTGATGGAGACGACGCAGGACAGGAAGCCTCTAAGTACGTACAAACTATGTGTGAAAATGTAGAACTAGCACATAGAAATATCTGTCTCAAGGACACTGATCCTGGAGCACTAAAAGAGCAAGCAGTACGAACTCTAAAAAGGAAACTATATGAGTGAGTTGCGTGAGGGAATCTTCAGGCTACACACTAGAAGATTCGGAACAGTAGCAGAGCTATTAGTAAAAAAGCTAATAAATGCTAGAGAATCAAATGATGCAAAGTATGATTTAGAAAGTGACGGAACTCGAATTGAGTGTAAGTTTTCGAGAGCTTGGCAAAAGAGTCAAGTACCAGTGTCAGATAGTACAGTTATGGAAGCTATCTATGAGCAAGTACGAAGGGACATCTCTTACGAAGACTGTGAGGATAGACACTGGGACTGTAACTTTCAACAGATTAAGAAAGACTTATTCGATGTATTATATTACGGGATATTCTTCTCAGACTGCCTAGTAGTATATAAATTACACACGAAAGAGATAGACGACAGTATCGGATACTGTAATAAGCAGCACAGAGGAAACACTGGAGAAGGACAGTTCCATATAAATCAACGCAACATTGGGTTGCATGATAAACATTTACACAGCATTCTAAGCTATGAGGAAATAGAAAAATGCCTAAAGTTGCATTAGTAGAAACTAAGAAAAGCAAGACCAACTTCCATAACGAATTCGATGAAGCATTCGAGTTCGATCAGTTCCAGCTATGCTCAGATCCTTTCCTAAAGAAAGTCTTGAAGCGAGACTGCGACATTCAAATCAATACAGATGACTATGACTGGGTTATTTTGGTAGGGAGTGATGCTCTTAAATACTTCACACCCATCAACTCTATTACAGAGTACTCAGGAAAAAAGGTAGAAGAGAAATTCCTCCCTATCATTAACCCAGCCATGTTAGCGTTTAAACCAGAAGCACAGCGCACTTGGGACGACTCCAAGCAAAGCATTATCGAGTACATCACTGATAATAAGCAAGACACAGTGATTACAGAGTACAATGCCTGGGGTATTCAGAATACTGCAGAGGCTAATGCCTTCTTCCAAGCTGCTCTCGACTCACCCACTCCTTATGTCGCACTTGACTCGGAGACTACAGCTCTCTGGCCTCGTGATGGACACATTCTAGGTCTGTCGCTCTCTTATGAGCGGGATCGTGGAGCGTACATTGATACAGAGTGCCTAGACGAAGAGTCTGAGCGTCTATTGCAAGCGATCTTTGACAGTAAGACAGTAGTATTTCATAATGCTAAGTTCGATTTGGCATTCTTTGAGTACCACTTTAACTTTAAGTTCCCTAACTTTGAAGATACAATGCTTCTACACTATTTGATTGATGAGAACCCAGGTACTCATGGATTGAAGCAGCTGTCTATGAAGTATACAAAGTATGGTGACTATGAGAAGCCTATGTATGATTGGATTGCTGATTATCGCAAGCAGCATGGTATTCTCAAAAATGAGTTCAATTGGGGCGATATTCCTTTTGACATCATGAAACTCTACGCAGGTATGGATGCTGCGTGTACCTTCTTACTCTATGAGAAGCTAGTAAAGATTAAAGGTAACAAACGCTTGTGTAAGGTATATGATAATATCCTTATCCCAGGCTGTAGGTTCCTTACAGATATTCAAGATAATGGAGTACCCTTCGATGCAGATCGTCTTGTAAAGTCTCAGTCCCTAATGCAGGAAGAGATCGACCAGGCAGTAGCGAATTTGTACAAGAACCCGGCAATCGCTAAGTTTGAGGAAATCAATGGAAAAGATTTTAACCCTAACAGCACTATGCAGCTTAGGAGTCTACTTTTTGACTTCTTGGGTCTCACTCCTACTGGAAAGAAGACTGGCACTGGAGCAAACAGTACAGATGCGGAAGTTCTTGGAGAGCTCTCAGAGCAGTCTGAAGTCCCAGGACTCATTCTTTCAATACGACAGAAATCCAAGATTAAGAATACTTATCTGGACAAAATCATACCGCAACTGGATAGAGATAGCAGACTGCGTACGGGTTTCAACCTCCACAGTACAACTTCTGGCCGTCTCAGTTCTAGTGGCAAACTTAATATGCAGCAGCTTCCTAGGGACAACCCTATTGTAAAAGGCTGTATCAAAGCTGCTCCAGGACACAAGATTGTTGCAATGGATTTGACAACAGCAGAAGTATATGTTGCCGCAATACTAGCAAAAGACGAGGCATTGATTGACGTCTTCAAGGCGGGTGGTAACTTCCACTCACAGATTGCAAAGAAAGTGTTCAAGTTGCCTTGTGAAGCAGATAGAGTAGCAGAACTGTATGGTATGCAGAGACAGGCAGCTAAAGCTGTAACTTTTGGTATTATGTACGGTGCTGGTGCAAACAAAATTAGTGAGCAGGTTACTAAAGATAGTGGTAAGCCTTTTACTAGAAACGAGGCTCAAGAGGTGATCAACGATTACTTTGAAGAGTTCCACAAACTAAAAAGCTGGATCGAAGATAACCAGAAGTTCATCAAACAGAATGGCTTCATTTATAGTTACTTCGGTCGTAAAAGGAGATTACCAAATGTCGCCTCTACAGATTCGGGTATCCAAAGTCATAGCATTAGGTCTGGTCTTAACTTTCTGGTGCAGTCTGCTGCTTCTGATATTAACCTCTTAGGTGCTATCGACATGGGCAGTTGGATCAAAGCTAATAAGAAGAAAGCACGTATCTTCGCATTAGTACACGATTCCATCTTAGCCGAAGTACCAGAAGACGAGATCGAAGAATACATGGAGCAACTAGCCAAGTTCATTCAGATGGATAGAGGTTTATCTATACCTGGTGTACCAGTTGGTTGTGATTTTGAGATTGTACACCAAGACTACTCTGGTGGTAAGTTCGAGAAAATGTATGGTTCTGACGTATAAAGACTTAGATAAGGTATCTTTCCCTGTCTACAAGATGGAGTCTGGAGACTGGACTCGTGCTGATGGTTTATTATTTATGAACGATCAGTTGGTAGATGATACCAACCAGGAAGGAGAAACTTTAGGTGTTCGCAGGATGCAGACACCTTTTAAAGACAAGTATGCTCTAAAAAACGCAATAATGTCACCAAACGGTATTTTGAAGCAGAACACTCTGTACTTCATTGATAGCAAAGGTACGCCTTTCGGATACCTTAAGACTTTAATGTGTAAAATGAAGTATTTAGAGATTACAGAGGTTGTACCGAAAGGTGGAGCCACTATAATACGAGTAAAAGGTATAAAGCAACCTTTTACCGTACCACGACCTCCCGATTCAAGTATGAAATGGGCAGGTATTTTGCATCTACATGGACTTCCGTGGATGCTTTACGAGTATTCGGATACGAAACTCAAAGATACGAGAAGAAAAGTATAATATGGCTAAAAGACAGAGCAAAACACTAGCAGGAGCTAGTTTGACATTACATGAGATCGAGCCTTTAACACGCAACCAAGTAAAGGCTTTTGAGTCTAGCAAGAATTTGATTCTGCATGGTCTAGCGGGTACAGGCAAGACATTTATCTCAAGCTATCTGGCTTATGATGATATGTCCAAGGGTATTTATGACAAGCTAGTTATTATCCGTAGTGCTGTACCTACCAGAGATATGGGGTTCCTTCCAGGGACGGAAAAAGAAAAGGCTTCGGTTTATGAAGAACCTTACAAGGACATTGCAAACGAGCTATTCCAACGCGGTGATGCCTATGGAATTATGAAACAGAAGAATCTAGTAGAATTTATGACAACCTCGTTTATTCGAGGAATTACACTCAGAGATGCAGTTATTATTATTGATGAGTGCCAAAATATGTCATTTCATGAGCTAGACTCAATTATTACTCGTATGGGTGAGAATTGTAGGGTTATCTTCTGCGGAGATTTCCGTCAGGCTGACCTAAAACAGAATGGCATGAAGGATTTTATGCAAATCCTCAAACGCATGGAGCTTTTCGACTTTATTGACTTCCAGGTAGAAGACATAGTACGATCCGACTTCGTTAAATCATATATTATAGCAAAGAATGAACTTGGCCTATGAAAGCAGTAATTAGTAACAGAATTTATATGGAATGCAGTGCCGAATTGCAACAGAAAATCGACACTGAGCTGACCTATGCAATCCCTACGCACAATCCACTTGATCCTCCTCAGATGATTAAGAATATGGGTTTAATTCGTAACGGGTTGATTTCATTACCGATAGGGCGCACGGATTTGATCCCAGATCATTATGAGATAGTCGACAAACGTCTCAACGTGCCAGTAGACTTTCCTGAATTTAAGTTCGACTTACGACGGAGCCAGAAAGATGTATATGATGAGATCGAAGACAATGCTATAATCAACGCATGGGTCAGTTGGGGCAAGACTTTTACAGGTCTTGCAATAGCCGGCAAGTTGGGCCAAAAAACACTCGTTGTTACCCACACTGTCCCATTGCGTAATCAGTGGGCAAAAGAAGTAAAAAAAGTATTTGGTATTGAAGCTGGCATCATAGGTAGTGGGAGATTTGAACTTGATGCTCCTATCGTGATTGGCAATACACAGACTTTATACCGAAACATAGATAAGATTCGTAAAGAGTTTGGGACTATCATACTAGATGAAATGCACCACGTTAGTAGTCCTACCTTTTCTAAGATTCTCGACACAAATTATTGTCGATACAAGATAGGTCTATCAGGCACTATCGAAAGAAAAGATGGAAAGCACGTAGTTTTTAGAGATTACTTTGGCAGCAAGTTGTTCCAGCCGCCGAAGGAAAACTACATGACACCGACTGTGCATCTAGTACACTCTGAAATACGATTTATGGATGGAGCTAAGATACCCTGGGCTAATAGAGTGTCTGCGCTGTCCAATGATGAAGAGTATAGGCTGTCTCTTATACACATCTCCGAGCCCACGAGACAGGCAGAAATCTCGTATGCCGTCTTCTGCTTGAAA
>ENA-OSIY01001459-OSIY01001459.1-marine-metagenome-genome-assembly--contig:-NODE-1459-length-12572-cov-5.071549_pt1 | contig 12572 bp, 14 predicted proteins | sample MGYA00237884_ERZ534233 | MGnify/ENA primary metagenome ERZ534233 (study PRJEB26412, sample SAMN06343840) | marine metagenome | isolation source: estuarine water | place: USA: Columbia River Estuary... | reverse complement strand
TCCTTGATGATTAAGTAAGGCTGTCATCAAGTGAACTGGCTCTATATATTGATGATCGCGGCCTAAAGCTAAAGATTGCGCCTCTGATATGGCTGTTTGAAATTTACTGGTAAAACTATCTAAGCGCATAAAAACTCTTCGCTACTACTCTGCATTGCCTAGTTATGGGTATAATTTACATACTAATCAAGTCTGTTGAAAAAAGTCAGCACTTACAGCGTGGATAAAAATGCCAACCACACCAAACGCTATAGATAAATAATCAACTATTTATCTATTATACAAACAGAGCTTAATGATTAACCTCAGCTTTAATATATCAATCTTAATCAAGGTAAATTGCGCTGACCATTCTGCCAGTTGTAGGAATAGAATTTGACCCGTTCGCGGCTTGATGTGTTACCCGACGGTGTGAAAAAAATAAATCGGCTCGTTGATACGTACAATATTCGCCGCCAAAAACGTGGGGAATACCCAAATCAAACATTTTTTGCTTAGCTATGTAATAAAGATTCGTAAAATATTTATCTTCGGTCTTTTGGCTAAAAGCTTGTGGGTAATCGGTAAACGTCTCTTTTACTTCTTTTCCTACTTCAAAATGTCTTTGACTGATGGCTGGTCCCATCCAAGCGATTAAATTCTTTGCATAAATGGGCATTTTAGATACGGTACTTTCTATCACACCGTTTGCTAATCCACGCCAACCTGCATGCACTGCCGCAACACAAGTACCTTTATTATCACACAATAAAATAGGTAAGCAATCTGCGGTCATAACAGCGCAAACTTGGCTTTCCCTGGTGGAAAAACAGGCATCGGCTTGAAGCGTTGCGTCTATAACATTGTCAATCATATCTAAATCGATACAAATGTTACTATGGGTTTGATTGAGCCAGATAAAATTCTGATAATTAGGTAATAGTTGACGGTTTTTATTCACTAAATATTTGTCATCGCCAACATGCTGAGCAAGATTAAACGAATCATAAGGAGGATGACTAAAACCTTTACTTCTACAACTAGTAAAGGCTCTAACATTATTAGGCGCTGGCCAATTAGGTTGAATGTAATTCTGCTGAAGCAAATTACACTTCTCCACTGCCGTTCTCAGATTTATCTTCTCTTAAGACGTCTAACAGTTCCACAAAATCTTCTGGTAACTCAGCCTGCCAACTTAACCACTCACCTGTCACAGGATGAGTCAATTCAAGTTGAATTGCATGTAGCGCTTGTCGTCGGAACATTCTTAACATGTTAACCATATGTTCATTACAGGCTTTAGGTGGTCTTGGGCGTCCACCATAAGCCTGATCACCCACTAAAGGGTAACGTAAATGCGACATATGTACTCGAATTTGGTGAGTACGACCAGACTCTAATTTTAATCTTATATAAGTGTGAGCCCTAAATTTTTCTTTTACACGATAATGCGTCATTGCAGGTTTGCCTGACTCACGAACCGCCATACTAGTTCGCTTAGTAGGATGACGTCCAATAGGCTCGTCAACCGTACCACCAGCGACCATAGTACCAACAACAACGGCCTCGTATTCTCTACTAATTTCTCTAGCCTGCAACTGTTCAACTAAATGAGTTTGTGCAGGGATCGTTTTAGCCACCACCATCAAGCCAGTGGTATCTTTATCGAGTCTATGCACAATACCTGCACGAGGTACATTAGTAATTTCAGGAGCATGATTGAGCAAGGCATTTAATACGGTACCGTCACTATTTCCAGCCCCTGGATGGACCACTAAGTTCATAGGTTTGTTGATCACTAAAATATGTTCATCTTCAAAAACAATATTTAAGTCAATATCTTGCCCTTTATGTTGAACTTGAGTTTCAATTTTAGCCTCAATTTCAATCAGCTCCTCACCTATCAATTTTTCTCTAGGTTTGTTGAGTATTTGCCCATCTACTTTTACAAAATCAGCTAAAATCCATTCTTTTATGCGTGATCTTGAATAATCAGGGAACATTTCGGCCAAAGCTTGATCTAATCGTTTGCCAAATAAGTTTTCAGGCACATTTGCCTGTAATTGTACTTTTTCATGTGCGGTAGACATGTATTAAACATCCTGAATGTGTTTCGTAACGATTTATATGTGCATAGCCCAATTTGCTGGGGTAGAATGCGCTGGAGTTATCGATTTGGTAAAACGCTATTCTAACGGATTTTTACCCCTAATGAATCATACATAACCAATCGAAATAGAAATGAGGGTAAATAAGAGAAATATGAGCATTAAAATCAACTTAAAAAAAATTATACTCACCAGTGTTTTAGTTGTAGTGGCTGGATGTTCATCGGCCCCAGAAGACGAAGATGTCGACTTAGTACTGCGCAATAAAAGCGCTCAAAGTCTATATGAAGATGCTAAAGAAAAAATGCGCCTTGGCAACTTTAACGCTGCAACTGAGACCCTGAGTGCATTGGATTCTCGATTTCCGTTTGGACCATTGTCACATCAAGTTCAATTAGACCTTGTTTATGGCTATTACAAAACGGGGAAAACGGATGAAGCATTAGCGACTATTGACCGATTCACTCGACTCAACCCCAATCATTCTGATGTTGATTACGCTATTTATATGCGTGGTTTAACCAATATGGAGGTGGACAGTAATCTCTTCCAGGAGTTAGTAGGCATCGACAGATCTGACAGAGATCCTAGTAACTCTCGTCAAGCATTCAATGATTTTAGACGTTTGATTGAAAAGTATCCGAATAGTAAATATGCTGCTGATGCGCAAAAACGTATGTTACATATAAAAAGTCGCTTAGCAAAATACGAAATAGTTATTGCACGTTATTATATGCGTCGCGACGCTTTCGTGGCAGCAGCTAACCGTGGCAGATATGTAATAGAACATTATCCTGATACCACACATGTTCAGGAAGCACTTGAAATCATGGTCGAGTGTTATGCACAGCTTCAACTTGTTGACTTAAAAGATAATGCAATGAAGACACTTAAACTAAACTATCCAGACAGTAGTTTTATTAGTTAATAAAATGCAGACAAAAAAAACGCGCTATAGCGCGTTTTTTTTTGTCTGCTCACATTTACTTGAAAAATAAGTGACTAAATGGATTCAATAATCTTGCGACACCTGCAGTAAAATGCAGTGGTTGGTCAACTATTGTAAACACCAAACATCCATCATCTGCTTCCGAGTGAGGAAAATGGTTATGTTTTTTATCCATTATAGTAAAATCTCCACAATCGTAATGTGCAATACCATCACAAAATTGACCATCGATAACCAAGGTCATTTCATTGCCTTTGTGCGTATGTTCAGGTACTCGTCCCCCTTTTTCCATGTACATAAAATTAGCTTTACCAATATCGCCTAAGTCAACAGGTGCCTGCCATAATTTTCCCACTAAACGAGACCAATTGCCGGTGCTTTTGACGTAACGTCTTAGAGCTCTGGGGAGTTCAAAAAATTTACCATCGAGTTCAATTGAGGTGTTAATAATTTTAGATGGTGTATTATTTAGTATAGGTAAGTCGGTAATTTTAGACATCATATTGTCATATTGATTGTTGAGCGAGGACGTTTGTAATGGATGGGTTGTGAATTCACTTGCCAGTTCTGATTGAATCTCAATGCAATCTTGCTGACATTGTGCACACATATCTACATGCGCAGAAATCATTAGAGCTAGAGACGGTTCACAATTACCTGCAGAAAATGTTTGTAAATCTTGAAAACTTGGGTGAAAGCTAATCATTGTCTTTTAACATCTCTTTTAATCGCTGTAGGGCAAGCCTGGTTCGTGACTTTACGGTACCAAGCGGAATGTCAAGCTCGTTAGCAACTTCTTGTTGCGACTTTCCGTGGATGTATATCGCCTCTATGACCATTTTTTGTTTTTCTGGTAATGACCCAAACATCACACCAATTTCATCCATGGTGACCTGATGATCCAAGGATACTTCATTAGCGTCAGGGGTTTGTTCACACAATACAGGCCATAGATCGTCTGAACATATATCTTCCTTGCGATTTCTTTGTTTTCTAAGCATGTCGAAACGGATATTTCTAGCAATAGTAAAAATCCATGTTGATGGTGAACCTTTTTCTGAATTAAATAAATGTGATTTTTGCCACACGTTAGACATGGTGTCTTGGACAAGCTCCATAGCAAGCGCGTCATTGCCCATTTGCTTTAGAGCGTAAGAACGTAGTCTAGGAGCAAAATAATTGAATATTTTTGAAAAAGAACGCTTACAGCGTTCTGATGCAATAATACTCAGATATTCAGACATTTCTTCAGCACATTCTATTGGCTTTAAGGAATTAATTTGTTTCGTTTCCTGAGATATTCCAATTAACATATATTTATACCATTAATACATCGACGTTACTTAATACTTGTGTATGTGATTAAAAGATCAGTCTACTAGCTCTGTTAAAAAACTCAGAGCCTTTAAATAGTCTTTTTGTTGTACTAACTGTTGTTTTTTTTCTGCATCCACTGGAATTAATTCTAACCAACGATAAATAACCCATATCGGATCATTAAATTTTGGGGTTTGGTATAGCGATTTTAACTCTGGGTATTTGTCAAATATCTCGATTAATCTTTCATTTATTGGCGCGATTGAGTGCTCTGCAGATTGTTGTGTCCATTCGTCTATCCATTGACACTCGCCTATTCTCAATCCGTCACTTTCATTTCTCATAGTTGTGATATTGAAGCACCTTTCTCCTTCAACAGTCACACCCAAGAAGCCATTATCTAACAAGTCAAAGTCGATAACTTTTGCGTAGGTACCTACAGGATAAATGTGTTTATTTTTTTCTTTGTCTCCTTGTGAGTTTACCATACATATGCCGAAACCGGCATCAGAGCTGCATGCATCTTTAACCATGCGGACATACCTAGGTTCAAATATTCTCAGTGACATCCTGCCACCTGGTAATAAATGCGCCGAAAGTGGGAATAAAGGAAGCTCAAAAGATGAATTCATATTAAAATTCTTAGTTTTATTTATGCGATTGTTACGCGACGATTTTAAATTTAGATCGAAATTTTAATATAAAGTACCGATTAAGTGATCTCTAGATGATGCAATTAGGTATATTGTATAATGTTAATCGGTCGACTCAGTGAGCAACTAGATACATCGGCTACAAACATGACAGATAACAGGACAATAATGAGTAAAAAGATTGCAATAATAGGATCAGGCATTTCAGGGCTAACCTGTGGACACTTACTCCACCAAAAGCATGACATTACTCTTTTTGAAGCAAACAATTATATTGGAGGGCATACAGCAACTAAAGACGTACAAGTCAATGGCAGAGAATATGCAATAGATACAGGCTTTATTGTTTTTAATGATTGGACCTACCCAAATTTTATTAAATTAATGAAAAAAATTGGCGTCCAATCGCATGCCACCGAAATGAGCTTTAGTGTTAAAAACATCGCACAAAATCTTGAATATAACGGTAATACTCTCAACAGCTTATTCGCCCAAAGACGTAACTTACTGCGCCCAAAATTCTGGAAAATAGTAAGAGACATTCTCAAATTTAATAAAATCTGTAAAAGAGGAGCGTCAGAAAAGACTGATTACGGACAAGAAACACTTCACGAGTTTTTACTAAAACACCAGTTTAGTGAAGAGTTCACTTATAACTACATATTGCCTATGTGTGCTGCTATTTGGTCATCTAGCTTACAGAATATCAAAGCTTTTCCGTTTGCATTTTTTCTTCGTTTTTTCAATAATCATGGGTTGCTCAATGTCACTGACAGACCACAGTGGCGATCCATTGTGGGTGGTTCTAGAGAATACATTAAACCACTCATTGAAGGTTTCGAGGAAAACATAATCCTCAACAGCCCTGTAAAATCAGTAACAAACATTAAAAAACAGAAATTAATTTGCTTACAGGATGATACCGAGCATCTGTTTGATGAGGTTATTTTTGCTTGCCATAGTGATCAAGCCCTATCCATACTGACATCGCCAAGTTTTATTCAGTCAGAAATTTTAGAGGATATATCCTATGTTAAGAACGAAGTCGTTCTGCATACAGATCATAGCGTTCTGCCAGTCAGGAAACTTGCTTGGGCAAGCTGGAACTACCTCATTAAAGGTTACGAAGGTGAATCTCAAGCGCCAGCAGTTTTGACTTATAATATGAACATTTTACAAAACATACAATCGGACACTACCTTTTGTGTCACCTTGAACAACAGTAAAGACATCAATCAAGAAAAAATATTGGGTACATATCAATATGCTCATCCTCAATTTAATAACCAGACAATCGCCGCGCAAAAAAGGTGGTCAGAAATATCAGGAAAAGACGGACTACATTTTTGCGGTGCATACTGGTATAACGGATTTCACGAAGATGGCGTGCACAGTGCTTTGGACGTTTGTAAGTCATTTGGTGAATATCTTTAATGCATAGTGCCATATACAAAGGAAGTGTATCTCACAGCCGATTTGTGCCTAAAAAACATGCCTTTACTTACCAGATTTTTTTACTATGGCTGAACCTTGATGAAATTGATTTGCTTGAAGCTGAAGTTAAAGGATTTTCAACGAAATCATGGGCTGCATTAAGGTTTAAACGCGGCGATTACTTAGGTGATGTCGATAAACCCCTTAAACAATCTGTAATTGACAAAATGTCAGAACTGGCACAGCGGCCACTATCGGGTACAATTTATCTGTTAGGACAAACACGCACTTTTGGTCTGTATTTTAGCCCAGTCAATTTCTACTACTTGCAGCAACAAAATGGCACATTTAGCCATTTATTAGCCGAGGTAAGCAATACACCTTGGAACGATAGGCATTGTTACTTAGTTGATTTATCTAAACAAGAAGACTGTCAGAAAGCTTTCCATGTATCACCTTTTAACCCTATGGATATGCAATATAAGTGGAAAATATCGCAACCAGAACAAACATTAAAATTGATTCTTGCTTGCCATAAAGAAGCCAAACACTTTTCAGCAAGTCTTAATTTGACACGAGTAGAACTGAACTCAAAGAGCCTTTTAAAAGTGCTTACATGCATTCCTAGCATGACGGTAAAAACCGTCTTTGGAATTTATTGGCAAGCACTCAAACTATTTATAAAAGGTGTGCCTTTTTATTCCCACACAGTACAAGGAAAAAAATAATTATGCCAAACGGAGAACGAGTATTAGAAGTGTCTTCAAGCTCATCCTGGCAACACAAATTGTGCAGAACAATCATGTTGAAAGTTTTTGCCAGTCTGCCTCAAGGTCAGATGATAATTAAAGAAAAAGGCATTTTGGTGGATGCATACGGCCAGAAGGAATCTGACTTACACGCTGAAATTGATATTCAATGTGTAAGTGTTTACCAAAGTTTATTGTTCGGTGGCAGCGTAGCGTCAGGGGAAACATTTTCTGAAGGCTTGTGGACTACGCCCAATTTAACCAACGTAATTCGTATCTTTGCACGTAATTTGCCTCTTCTTGATAGCTGGGAGGCAAAAATGGAGTGGTTAGCCTTCCCTGTTCGCAAAATTAGCCACATTGCTAACAAAAACTCAGCAACAGGTTCAAAGAAAAATATTGCTGCCCATTACGATTTAGGCAATAAACTTTATACTCGGTTTCTTGATGACAGCATGATGTATTCTGCGGCTATTTATCCGTCAGAAAACAGTACTCTGGCACAGGCGCAAATTACAAAACTAAAAGCAATATGTGATAAATTACAATTAGTCCCTGAAGACCACTTAGTAGAAATAGGTACAGGATGGGGTGGACTGGCAGTTTTTGCAGCCAAAAACTACGGATGCAAGGTCACTACTACCACCATTTCAGAAGAACAGTATAAATACACTCAAGATTTACTCAACAAAGAAGGTCTTCAAGACAAAATCACTCTCTTGAAAAAAGACTATAGATTGCTCGAAGGCAAATATGACAAGCTAGTCTCTATTGAAATGATTGAAGCTGTAGGTAAAGAATTTTTACCTACATTTTTTAAGAAATGTTCAAACCTATTAAAAGATGAAGGTTTGATGGTATTACAGGCCATAACCATCAGCGACCATCGCTTTGACAGCTATAGCAAAAGTGTCGATTTTATTCAAAAACATATCTTCCCAGGTGGCTTCTTACCTTCGCAATTGTTAATTAATCAACACTTGAGAAAGCATACAAACCTGATGATCCGTGATCTTCACGACATAGGCCTAGATTACGCGCGGACCTTGAAAGACTGGCATCATAAACTATTAGAGAACAAAGAGCCGTTGGCTAAAGACGGTTACGACGACCGCTTCATGAATATGTGGCGTTATTATTTTAGCTACTGTGAAGGTGGTTTTTTAGAACGCACCATCAGCACCGTACAATTGGTGATCAGCAAACCTGCATTCTCAAATAGTATTAGCCGTTAGGAATTGATAATGACATGAAACATCAAATCCCAAGATATATAATGGTATGGTCTTTAGCCGTTTTATTCAGTTTATCCTTTTCAGGAGGCGCAATGGCAAATCCGCTTTCTGAGTTAAAAAAAGTGGGCGAAGCTAAACTTAAAGTATTATTTTGGGATGTCTATAATTCAACTTTATACAGCCAGACAGGTGAATACCAAGCAGAGCTCTTTCCACAAGCACTAGAGATTATTTACTTGAGAGATATTGATGCTGACGATTTAATCGAAAGAACTAAAGAGGAATGGCAAAAGTTAGGTATCAAACACGACATATTCGAGCAGTGGCTCCCGATGCTAACCGAGATTTTTCCAGATATAAAAAAGAGCGATACACTTTTATTAAAAGTCAGTGAAAATCGACAGAGCGAATTTTTCTTCAATGGCAAACGAATCGGCAAAATTAATGATGAAAGCTTTGGACAAAATTTCTTAAATATCTGGCTAGACAAAAATTGCAGCTACCCCAAAGTACGCGACCAACTTATTGGATTAAACAAATGAAATATTTCAAAATACTTCTGCTAGTCTTGGCGACTCCTTTTGTGTTGTCATGTAGCAGTTCGCTGGATGACTACGACAACACCACACCTAAATTTGATTTAGCCAGCTATTTTGATGGAGAAGTTACCGCTTGGGGCATAGTGCAAGACTACTCCAACAAACTCACTAGGCGTTTTTGTGTGGATATAATAGGTACTTGGCAAGGCAATAGCGGTCAATTGCATGAGACTTTTTACTATAACGATGGCGAACAACAAATCCGCATCTGGGAATTAAAAATTGCCAATGATGGAAGTGTCACCGGTGGCGCAGCAGATGTTATTGGTGATGCTAGCGGGGCCTCACAAGGTACAGCATTTAACTGGCATTATACCTTGCGTGTACCAGTGGATGAAACTGAGTATGACCTATTCGTTGATGATTGGATGTTTATGATTGACAATAATCGTGTGATGAATCGTTCATATATGAAAAAATTGGGGGTAACCGTAGCCGAGATATCTATCTTTTTTGATAAGACTGCGCCGATTAGGAAGTGTGGATAGTTAATGAATCCTTCCTTACTCACTGAAAATGCTTTGACCTAATCAATGTCTCACCACTGTTACCCCCCCCCAGAAGCGCTTTATGAAATAGATGGCGAAATCTTAGTTCCATGGTGTTTAGAGCTGATGAAGTGGTGGAAGTAGTGCCTTTAAATAACCTAGTTTCACTCATATACAATTGACTAATAATCGATTGAAAAGAGAGAACATAAAAATAACCTTGGGCATGCTCACCGTGAAATAACTCTAAGCCTGCAATACCCAAAGGCTTTTCCACAACATCAATAAAACTTCAATGTTACCCGGTAATGCACTCAGCTTTTTGAAGAAGTGTTAGTTATGAGGATAAATAACATTTATACGTAAGGCCTAATATTAACGACCTGTATGTGCCCGCTCATGGCTATGATTATTAAGTATATTTCACAAGAAGTAATGCTTCCTCGCCATAACATTTGATCTTCATTATACATTATAGTGCTGAAGTCCATTTGAGAGGACATAACAAGGGTAGCAAAAAAGAGATTTATAATGTTAGATGCACCTGGTAACTTAATAAAAATTGATGACACCAAAAGTAAGTCGTGAGCATAGTACTCGGCATAAAAAATTTTGGCTACCGCAGCTCTGAAGGCAGTAAAGACATACCATGCTCAACAGACTAAAAATCAACCTGTGACCCGAAAGGTTATTCTAAAATAGATATTCTATCCGAGTATTTTGGCCTTCCCTGATTAATGGAAATCTCCACACGACGATTTCGACTGCGATTCTGTTCTTTATCACCTTCATCTAAGGGTACGGTGTCGGCTTTTCCAACAACTGACATGCGACTTTCATCAAAACCATCAGCTTTCCTGAGTTCCTCAGCCACAGCCACAGCACGTTGCGATGACAAATCCCAGTTAGAACGATAAAGTTCATTGGAAATTTGTTGACTATCACTATGTCCTGACACTTCCACTCCCCCCGGAATGTCCACTAACAAACGGCCAATCTTGCGCAAAATAGGTATAAATTGTGGTTGTAAAAACGCAGAGCCCGCAGAAAACGAACCATTTTCTCGAATACGAATAGTAATTTGCTGGCCTAACAATTCCACTTCTATCGCACCATTTACAATTTGTTTTTCTAATTTTTGAGCGACTTTACGCATGCGTTCTGCTATTTCTTTTTGACTAGCATTTTGACTAGTAATTTTTGATTTTTGCTCAGATGCAGTTTGTTGTGCTGCTCCACCTCGTTGTTCACCGCGCTGTTTTTGACGACCACCTGCAGTGTCTTCATTACCCGCTTGAAATTCGAGGTACTGTTGGGTTATTTCAGTAGTTTGTTGTTGAATAGTATCTATAGGTGTGGGATCTGGGCGACCAGGGCGAAACTCCATAGCAATGACACTGGTTCCTTTTGGAATATCTTTTACTTCAATTTTATGTTGAACACCAAAAGCGAACTTCATCGAACCTGCTATTTGTTTGAACTTAAGTACATCCATTTCAGAAAAAGATAACAATAATACAAAGAAACACATCAATAACGCCATCAAATCAGCAAAAGTTGCCATCCAAGGAGCAAGCCCTTCGGGGGGACATTTAGGGCATTCGTTTTCCATCAGTTATTCTGCCTCTTCTGCAGAATCACGTTTACTAGCGGCTAAATAACTTTTAAGAATACCTTCAATAACCCGTGGATTTTGTCCATCAGCAATGCCAATAATTCCATCTAACACTAGATTTTGGTTGAGTTTTTCTTCATCAGCTCTGTGACCTAATTTCACTGATATAGGTAAACATATAAGGTTTGCTAACATCGCACCGTATAATGTTGTTAAAAGAGCAACCGCCATTGCAGGGCCAATTGATTTGGGATCATCCATGTTTGATAACATAGCTACCAAACCAACCAGAGTCCCTATCATGCCCATTGCTGGCGCAACATCGCCTAAACCTTTAAAAATAGACTTCCCAAAATCATGCCGTTCTGAGGTCATAGAAATATCTTTACCTAACGTAGCTCTGACAACTTCGACATCATGCCCATCCACCAACATATCAACCCCCTTCTGCATAAAAGGATTTTCTATGTCAGCTTCTTCTAAAGCTAAAAAGCCACCTTTTCGAGCAGCAACTGCCATTTCAATAATTTTTTCTATTTGTGATTCAGGTGGATCGATTTTGAACATAAACGCCTTACCTGCTACCTTGCCAGCACCAAAGAACTGACTCAACGTAAATTGCGATAGAACTACAAATACACTCCCCCCAAATACAATAAATATTGAAGGTACATTGACAAACATTGCGATATCACCACCTTGTGTCATCGCCATTACAACAAAAGCAATGGCACCAAGAATACCGATTATGGTTGCTAAATCCACATTGTGCTCCCAATAAAAATAAAGCTATAAATATTAAACAACAAAGGCCAATTGCAAAGCTGATTGGTAGACTTAGTTATCCACAGTAAACTAAAAATGCTAAATAAATAAACTAATAATCATCCCATACTATCGACAATCCTGAAGAATTCTACAGTAACCATTAATGTTAATTAATTTAAGGACAAACTTTTTTACATTACGAACGTAACTATCAAACTTTTAATGGGTTTTAGAAAAGTATTTGACCCTGTTTTTTTGCTCAGGTAAGGTTCGTGCCACTTCAGGAATCGGTTTGAAAATATTATGACGGCTCGGAAAAAAGCAGAATCACTTACCTTTGAACAATCTATGCAGGAACTAGAAACACTAGTTTCCAAAATGGAGCGAGGCGATCTGCCTTTGGAAGACGCATTACAAAGTTTTGAGCGTGGTATTGTGCTAGCCAGGCAGAGCCAACAAAAATTAAAAGATGCGGAACAAAAAGTACAAATTCTCACCACTGAAAATGGTCAGCAAACCTTAGATGTATTTGAACCTGATAATTAATGAATTTATCCACCTTTCAAAAAATTAGTTGCGATAGGGTTAATTCAACTCTACTCGAAACCATCAAAGCGCTGCCTGGACACTCAGAAAGGCTTAAGCATGCCATGGAATACGCATTACTGATAGGTGGCA
>ENA-OSIY01001458-OSIY01001458.1-marine-metagenome-genome-assembly--contig:-NODE-1458-length-12573-cov-14.632442_pt1 | contig 12573 bp, 27 predicted proteins | sample MGYA00237884_ERZ534233 | MGnify/ENA primary metagenome ERZ534233 (study PRJEB26412, sample SAMN06343840) | marine metagenome | isolation source: estuarine water | place: USA: Columbia River Estuary... | reverse complement strand
TAAAGTTCATAGGTGTCATCAAACTTGTGTTCAACTAACTCACCTTGCTCGTTTATCCAAGTGGTTTGTTTCTTAATTGTTTCGGTGCTTATCAATATCGGATTGACCTCTGCAACCATTTTATCCAATCCAAGAAACAATAAAGCAATTCGCCTTTGTTCCAAGTTAGGGATTTGTGCTATCTCCTTAAAGTTTAAGGGTTGGATTTCTTCCCAAAAATCCTGCAACTCATCAAAGGGACAATCTCCACCTTTGGTTTTGAGCATACGACAACCTAAATTAAATTCGGTTGGTACATTGTTGATTACTATTTCCATTTTGTTTATTTGTTAATTCAAATGTAAGTATAAAAAAGTTACTGACCAAATTTAATTGTCGCTATCACTATAAACATAGTATTCGTTTGATACACTCACGATAAGTTTATTACCTTTGATAACAATTTCGCTATCGGTAATATCATCTTCGTTAGTGGTGTATGAATACCATTCGTTCAACTCACCCTCACCCTCTAATTCGGGTGTGAAATTATCACAAGTATTACTAACTTTTTCAGCAATACTATCAATCAGTTCTTTCCTTTTTTCGTTAATGATAAAATCTTTTTTGTAGTTAAGGTTTGCGTTCTCACCCTCACCACCATTTATATCTCTCACGAACTCCTTAACGAACTCAACTTCCTCATTAGTAAGTTCCACTTCAACTTCACTCACCATTCTCTCGCACCACTCCGATTGAGCCGACTTCATATAGTTAAAGTCATCTTCCTCATCGTTTAGTTCAATCAGCACATTCCCACTCTCACCCATATAGTGTCCGTCAGAATTTACATAAAAGTCAATTCGTTTGTAAACCATATCATCAAAGTAAGTTGCGATAACATCGTTCTCAATGATTTCCTCGCCCTTGTGGATATTAAGGGTTGTGTCGTTCATACTATCACCACCACAAGTAAACTCAAAGTCAATGTGGGTGATTTCTAATTCTTTCCAAAGTTGGATAATTTTTTGTTCGTTTTCCATTTTATTTATTTGTTTGTTCAAAGATAAGTATAAAAAAGTTCTCGTGCAAATTATTCTCTAATTCTTTCTAATAATTCTTCTGCCACTCTCGTTGCTTCGGGGTTCTCAATGTCCTTTACTCCATTGTTAAACCAAGGTTGAACTTCCAAGTGTTTAAGATAATCTTGTGGGGTTGGTACGAACTTCATACGAAAATCCTCTGCGATGTGCAACATAGCAATATCAATCGTGTCCACACTCTTACCACTTGAATTGATAATGTTGTACCCGAATACCTTTGGAATGATTGTATAAGCAAACCAAGTGTTGTGGGTTAATGCTCTTGATGAATTGTTGTTCATAGTCGCCTTTGGACTATCAATCAGTTCGTGGATTGCGATATAATCTTCTATCTTACCACCCCAACGCTTAACTGAACTTTTTGAATGAATTTCTGGATTTGCCATTTTGTTTTTGTTTAATGTTAATACAAATGTAAGTATAAAAAAATTACCCACCAAACTTTTTTACAAAAAAAATGGGAAACTTTCGCTTCCCACTTCTTAACAATTAAACAAAATACTCAATCCCAAACTCTTGATACTTGTTGGTTAAATGGATTCCACTCTACTTGTTTGCCCATTACCCAATCACCTTTCTCAACTTGTAAGGTCTTGTGTTCGTTACTCCAAGCACCATTAGGTTGTTCGTGCTTCAAGAAACTCGTTTCCTTTACCTTTACATCGGCAAAGTCGTTGATAGTGTCGGCAACCATAAAATCACCATACAATGTGTGCTGATTGATACCCTCACCAACCAACAAAGTTTTTTTGTTTTTGAATTTTTCCATTTGTTTATTTATTAGATTACAAATATAAGTATAAAAAAGTTCCCCACCAAATTATTCTAAAAGTTTTATCCAATTTTGTGAATGTGCTTCGTTTAATATATACTCATCACTCGCATCATTGTATGTCTTATCACCTTGGGAACGCAAAAACTTTACCATTGCCTCATCACCTTCGTAAATGATCCCTGTGTTATTATCTACCCAAATGTTTATCATTGCCAACCTTCTTTAATGATTTGACATTTATTACCTACCTTACTCCAGTTCTCGTACCACTCACCCCATTGTCCTCGTCTTGACCTGAACACACTTACATTCTCATCAAAACTTTTGAGCATAAAAGCATTCATTCTACGCTTGACCTCTTTATAGGTTCTTACAAGAACAACTTTGTTCTCACCTTTCTCGCTTATGTAGTGTACTGTTACCATAGTTATAATACCATATCGATTAAAGTGATTTGCGCTTCGAATCCACTATCGGTTTTATCCCACTCTCCATTCAAGGCCATTTCAGCGTCTTTACGCAAAGTATTCAAGGTACTTATCAAAGGTTCAACAACCTTCTCGAATACTTCCGAATCCAGCGTTGTCATATCCATTGGTAATTTATCCTCAACTGCAAGTGCAACCAAAATATCTTTGATTTGCTCTGCATACATTATCTTTGTTTGTTCCATAATACAAATGTAAGTATAAAAAAGTTCTTGTGCAAATTTATTTACAAAAAAGTTTGGGGGATTTCTCCCCCTTACTCTTTTAGAATCCGTACACTCTTGGCGGTGTGTTATGAGCACGATTGCGATATGTTTCACAATTCTCCTTGCTCACCCAAATAATCATCGCCTCAATTTCTTCAATGGTAGATTTCGGTTCGGTGCTGCCACCTTCGTCATCTGTTCCCTGCACAACTGCGTTACCTAACATAGGGTGTGCAAAGTTCTCGAACATCCAACCACCTTCACAAGTATGGTACAATCCTTCCTCATCGGTGTAGAATGTGTCCTCGTTGTCTAGTGTCACTGGTGCTTCAAATGTTTCACACTCTCCACCAATAGCGGGTGAAATGTCTCTCCAATCGTTGATTTCGATTGCTTCAACCTTGCGGTCGGCTACATTAATTTTGTAAGCTTTCATGTCTAATTGTTTTTTGATACTTCAAAGATAATGTAAATAAATTTACCACGCAAGTTTTTTATAAATTATTTTTGATCGAAAAAAAATGGGGGATTGCTCCCCCACTATTTTAATCCCAAGCGGATTTTGGTTCAATATTAATGTAGTTCTCCTTCTTCTGCAAGAATGGTTTAAGTTCCATAACAAAGTCCTTCTCAAGGTCTGCATCAAACAAACCACCCAATGCACTCTTAACCACCTCAAGTATTGGTGTGTTGGTTGTGGTGTCCTCAAACATACAAATCAACTCAACCGACCAATCTTTTGGTATTGAACCATGTTCTTGGTAACCCACCTTTGCCTTCTTCAAACCTCTCTTAATGGTAATGCTTGGTGTTTCGTACACATCACACATATCATCGTACCAATCAATTTCGCTGAACGATACATTCGCCAACAATAGTTTCTTGGTCTTGATACCTTTCCAAAAAGATTCCAACGTGGTTGCCAATCTTTCCCCATTAACATACAACTGCGACTTGCGGTCTGAACCCGAATAGTCCGAACTGATTGTCAAAGTAATTTTGTTTTCTTGTCTGCGTGCCACTTGTATTGATAAGCACTCACTTGTAAATAAATTTTTCATGTTCAATTGATTTATGATACAAATATAAATGTAAAAAAGTTACTGACCAAATTATTTTATAAAAAAGGGGGAAATTTCTTTCCCCCGATTAATTATTCTGCAACCTCTTCTTCTTCTTCCAACTGACAAGCCTCGCCTCTTTCAGTTGCCTCAATCAACTCACGAATATCGTGGTTGATGTTGCTTTTGAAAGAATCGGTGTCATATCTAACGTCTTCAATCTCAATCTCATTCCCATTGGTGATACTGAACTCGCATCTCCCTTTGTTAATCTCGATATCGCTATCATCCGCATCATCAATGATTGCCTCAAGACGCTCCGTTAACTCCTCAAAGTTAATCTTGTTCGTACCCTCTTCAACGCTCTCAATCAACTTGATTACATCTTCCTTGGTAAACAATGAACCTGCTGATTCATTCACCTTGCTAATAACATCTGCTTTTTTCATATAAGTGGTTTTTGATTATGAGACAAATGTAATGTAATAAACTTTACCACGCAAGTTTTTTATAAAGTTTTTTTCATTTTTTTTCTGAATCCCTTGCTTTTACTAGGGTTTTTGATTAATATTGTAGTATGAAAAAAATCATTTTTATCCTGGGTATGGTAGCCTTAATGGCATCATGCTCAACTGAAACCACCACAGAGACCACAACTACCACTGACAGCACTGTAATGGTGTGTGACAGCTGCACTGTTGACAGCACACATGTTGCTGCTGATACTACTAAATAATAGTATCTACTGTATGTGCTAGAATGGGAACCCCAAAAAGGTTCTCATTTTTTTTGTAATAAATTTGCACAGTAAACTTTTTTATATTATCTTTGAACTGTCGATAGGACGGGTTCGGTGAACAGCCGCAGAGGGTAGACTCCAACCTACACGATACTTTTTCTTGTTTAACTTTTGCCAGGAAACATTAAACAAAAAATAATTGTAAATAAATTTGGTGGGGAACTTTTTTATATGTAGATTTGTATCATAATCAAAAACAATTAAGCAATGGATTTATTTAAAGCACAAGAACTAGCAACAATTTTAATGAGCAAGCACGACCTTACATCAAAGGGTTGGCGATTTGAGTTTGATACAGCCAAGCGTAGATTTGGTTGCTGTAACCACCGATACAAAAAGATAACCCTATCTAAGGCGTTGGTATCAGTCAATGATGAGGCAAGGGTTAAGAATACAATCTTACATGAAATTGCTCATGCTATGGTTGGTGGTGGACATGGACACGATGCTGTATGGCGTAATAAGGCAATACAGATTGGCTGTGACGGAAAGCGTTGCTATACATCTGAGAATACCGTTATACCCGAAGCCAAATACATTGCTGTATGCAAGTCGTGTGGGCACACCCATAGAAAGCATAGGTTAACTAGAACTGTATCCGCTTGTGGTTTGTGTTGCAAGGGTACATTTAAAGCAGAATACACACTCACTTTTACACTGAATCCAAAATTATAACAGTTATGGTAGTAATAAAACCGTTTACAGTCGTGGTTAACCCTTTCACTAGGGTTGCCACTATCACCAAAGAGAATTATCTTTCTGGAGAAGTTACCAATGTGGAGATTGAGTTCAACGATCTAGACGAATGGTATTCATTCAGCATAGATGATAAGATGTATGATGCTCATTTTCTTTATGATGATGAGTTCTCATTCAACATCTATCCTGTGGATAAAAACAATAACAATGATTACACTGAATGTCTTGTTGAAAAACTAGAAATTTTATATTAATTGTAAATAAATTTGGTGGGTAACTTTTTTATACTTACATTTGAATTATGGAAAAGCAAATGACAATAGACAACTTTTACGAAAAGTATAATCCTGAATTTAATCAGGTACTTTTAAAGGATGCAAAGTGTAATCCTGAAGATATGTGTTCATTCGGTGGCTGTATGTACGAAACCTTTGGTGCGGAGATGGAATATGTTAAGCAGAAACTTAACAAGCACATTTGGACAATCGTGGACAACGATGATGGTGAGTTAATCATTATTGCGGGATTTCACTTTATCAATCGCTTGGGCTACCTGATTACACCTGAGGCGTGGGAAGATGAATACGAAGAATACAATTGCGACTAAATTCAATTAGCATTCAGATATGAAAGTGAAAACGAAAAGAGATATGTCAACCTACCATTCCTTTCTGGAGTGGTTAGGTTCTGACAATGTTATCAGGATGGGCCGCAACGACTACCGCAGCCAATGTTCTCAGTACAGTATTCGTATGACTAAGAAAGAGGCGTACATATATTTCAAAAAAGAATTTATAAATTAATTTGGTCGGTAACTTTTTTATACTTATCTTTGAACTATAAATAAATAACCTATGGCACATTTCATCAACTTTGAAGAAACAATCAGCGACTTGCGTGTTGCTATGAACAAAGCAGTAACGGAAGAACTTAAAGAACACGGTATAGGTTTATTCACACCTATTGAATTAAGTACTTTGGACACACCCTTATACTTCATTCACCCAACCGAACTTGACGGTAGAAGCAGAGCAAACTCAATCTTATTAGACGGACAGGATGTGATTATCAAAACCGATGTTGGCGAATGCGTTGACTTTATGGATTTGGAAACCGATGATATGGTTGCAATCTACGAATACATTTACCACGAATTAAATTAAATCCAATATGGCACAGGAAACAATGCGACAAAAGTTAATCGATGCTATCTTCGATATGGCAGGCGATGAAATCGAAACAGTACAGGATGCAAAGAAATTTGCAATGATGTCAGACGAACAGTTGGTTGATGAACTAATCAACATAGCAGAGTATTATCGTAGAACTTCAATCGAGAACTGATGACGGACATACTTAAACGCCAGGAAGCAATCAACAAATTGGTTGATGATGATATTGATTCATTTATAACAGGAAACCAAGATGGAGATGATTCTTACGCAGCAGCCCTGTTAGAATTCGGTCATAAAGGTTATGCCGATTATACCAACGAAGAACTTGCTAGTGAACTCAGGGAGAGATTTGAATTCCCATTATTTTTAGACAAATATAAAGTGATTGACGATGAAAAAAACTAAACAATATGAATGCCAATTGGCGTTCACTTACGAGGCAACCGATCCTGTGGATGCGGCTAGACAACTTATCGCTAACATACAAAACAACCCTAATTGGTTTGTATCTGTAAACAGCGTTGATAATCCAAACCATAAGTTCTCTGTGGATACAGAAACAGGTGAATGCGAACAGGTGACTAGAAGTGACTTTGATTTTGACCACAAGGTTGTGCTAGACAACGGAGATATATTCTATATCAACTTTGTATTCGATACGGAGCTTGGTGATGGTGTTGATGTCTTTAATTCAAGTTACGAGTTTGTCGGTGACTGTTGGGATACTGAAATTGTTTTACCTGAATTCGAGGGGGCGGGTACCCACACCAGTTTAAAATACTACATTGAAAATAATTTTTCAAAATAAATTTGGTCAGTAAAGTTTTTTATAGTATCTTTGAATTCTAAATAAATAACACAATGGCGACAGCACAAAAAGACATCCAAGAACATTGGAACAAAGAAGCCCAAAAGGTATTAAAGGGAAAGACAATCATTGAGGCACGATACCTGAATGACGAGGAAATGAAAATGATGGGTTGGTACAAACGACCTCTTTGTTTCTTCCTGAATGATGGAACAAGTTGTATCTTATCAGCAGACGATGAGGGTAACGATGGTGGCGTATTATTTTACGGAGATAACGGAGTATTACCAACACTTTAAATAAAAATCAAATGACACAAAAATTCGAGATTACTTCAGGGGCTATGGTATGTAGCGACCCTTGCTACACCACCGATGTTTGGTGTATGAGTACTGTTAAAAATGTAAGGATAGGTACTTGGTTGGCCCATTCCAACATTGAAACCGTTGGAGATTGGGGACAGCGGAATATTGACCTGACAATTCACCACAGTGGTATTAAAATCAACGAAAGTGATTGGGAAGAAATCTCAGGAAGCTTTGGCGTGGACAGTGGACAGTTCGGATTTTTCGATCGTGACCACTACCGTAAAGCGGCTAGTGTTAAGGATATGCCCAAATATGACTTCGGTGGGGATTTCCTGACTGACAACCGTGACCGTGATGGAGATATATGGTATCACGCTTGTTGTAAGATTACTCTAGATAAACCTGAAAGTTGGGGTGCGCTTCCAAACGGAGTCGTATCATCCTCAGGATTCGGTGACGGTTCTTACACAGTATACGGTATCAAAGATGCTTATGGTCAGTACGCTGCTTTCCGAGTAGTATTCATTGAGCCTGAAGAAGAAGATGATGATTTGGATGAGTGGGAAGAAGAAGATGAAAATTAATTCACATAGTAAGTTTTTTATAACTATCTTTGAATTCTAGAGCACGGGGGTGTAACAACCCCCATTTTTTTAACAACAACAAACAAGAGAGAAGCCGATGGCAGTGAAGAAAGTAAAGGTGACCAGTTCAACCTATAAGTACGTAAAAGTGACGCCAAAACAAAAAGCGGTGCCCAAGACAAAAAAAAGATAAAAAAAAGTTGCACGGCAAATTATTTTATATTATCTTTGTACCAACAAATAAAAACCATAAGATATGTTTTCAGTAGAAGAATTAAAATCAAAAGCGCCCGCAGTGTTCCGCACAGCAGAGCAAGGGGCTAAAGCAGGTGCTTCAAAGCACTACCAGTTCATCCCAACTGTGGATGTTATAGAGGACCTTTCGAAGTTCGGATGGAACATTCATGACGTGGCTCAGCAAAAGTCAAAGACCAGCCCTGATACGACTCGTCACCTAGTTCGTTTCCGTCACCAAGATTTCGGTGCTGTGGGTGTGGGTGGAAACATTCCTGAAATACTATTCACCAACTCACACGATAGAACTCGTTCAATGAACTTTCACGTAGGATTATTCCGCCTGATTTGTTCAAACGGTTTGGTGGTTGCTGACGCAACGTTCGGCAAACTTAACCTACGTCATATGGGTTATTCATTTGACAATGTCCGTGGGATGATTGGGGACATCACAGAGAAGTTACCTGTAGTGTTTGATACTATCAGAACATTCGAGACAATTGAGTTGAATGAGAAGGCTCGTAGAGAGTTTGCGATGAAAGCTTTTGCTATTCGTTACCCCGAGTACATCAAGGAGAGCAATGTTGTCGATATGGCGCTTATCTCTTCATCAGTGGATGTGGATGCATTATTGTCGGCACACCGTGCTGAGGACGCTCCTAACAACCTGTGGACTATATTCAATCGTGTTCAGGAGAAATTAGTGAATGGACAATTCAAACACCTAGGGGATGACAACAAACTTCGTCAGGCTCGTCCTATCAAGAACATCACCTTGAATCTGGATATCAACGAGGGTCTCTGGCAACTTGCTAACTCATACGCACAATGAGAATCTACACATCAGAATCAATCCCTGTAGATTTCTGTAGGGCTTGTTCACCTTCCGAAGAAGAGGCTCTGGAGATGTTCAACGATCTGGGAGATGGTCCTGACGATCGTGGCAACTGTTTCGCTTACGATGAGGAACATCCACCATACGAGGAGACGGATTATGAATGTGCTGCCTGTGGTGATAAACTGGAAGCAGCGGACAATTAAAAAATCCAGATAACGTTCTGGTGTTTATAGCGAGAATGGGGGAAGGAGAGAGCCCCCATTTTTATTTTAAAATATTTTACAAAAAACTTGCACAGTAAATTATATTACATTATCTTTGTATTAACAAATCAAATCACACATGGGAACTAGAAGTTTAACAACATTCATCTCGACTTGGAAAGACGAGAAGACAGGAAAAGTAAAGAACGAGAAAATCGTTACAATGTATCGCCAATATGATGGCTACCCAACAGGACACGGTAAGGAATTAGCGGAGTTCATCGGTCAGGGTAAAATGGTTAACGGCTTCGGTGCAAACGAACCACAGCTAGTATTCAACGGCATAGGCTGTCTAGCGGCACAGGTGGTCGCCAACTTCAAGAAAGGTGCAGGTGGTATCTACTTACACAGGGGTGGTGCAAAGAACTGTTGGGAAGAATGGCACTACGAGGTCATCTTCAATGAGGATGCTAGTGAGTTAACCTTCAAATGTATCGAGGTTCACGGTAAACCAACTGTATTTTACGAGGGTACGGTTCAGGGCTTCCTAGAATTAATTACAGAGGAAGAGGAAGAAAAGGTATAAAGAGAATGGGGAGCAATCCCCATTTTTTTTGTAATTAAATTTGGTCAGTAACTTTTTTATGTTTATATTTGAATCATAAATCAATAACACAATGGCAAAACAAATTCACTATTTAATTATCGCCACTCACTTACCAAGTGACAGCGAAGTTCTTTTCTTTCCCACAGTAGAGGAAGCAAGGGCTGAATTCCAAAAGCGTACACAGGAGATATTCGCACTGGATGAGAATCTGGAAGAAGACAATGATTACTGGTGCGAGGATGAATGGACTGTAAGGTTCAATGCTGGTAACAACGAAGCCCTATCAAATTTCTTGGGGGATGTTGACCACTACTTTGAGGTCTGTACAGAGGATGTTGAGGATGACTGTGAATACTTCATCGCTGACTTTTCTGAATACGTGGACGAAGTTATAATTAAGTTCTTCAACAAACAGGATGCTGTTAACAGGTATGATGAAATGGTTAATGAGGGAATCGCAATGCAACATTCACATAACAGGAATCAGAATCTAGTTAACCGTCACGACCAGTCAACTTGGGAAGATGAGGATTACGGTACACTGTTTATGGAAACAGATAACGATGACGGCTCAACTGATGCGTTCTTTGGGTTCTCTGATATTTACTGGACGTACAGAATTGGTAAAGTAGCCTTGACAAAGTAATAAAACTTTCTTATCTTTATACCATGTTACAAATCACAGCAAAAGGCCAGGAGCATATCAGGAAGGTAGTTGACCAGTTTCTCCCACAGGAGAGAGTTCACCTCAATAATGATTTCTTCGCCAAACACGGACTAGACACCACAGAGATGACAGACGATGAACTGTACACACTCTGTGAAGAAAAAGGTGAAACTGGATGCATCTGGTATTCACTTGCGACTATCTGGGAGATTTAATCCCCAGAATACACTTTACTTTGAATCCATACTGGTTATATTACTAGTATGGATTTTTCTTTGCAGGATGGTGAGAAGTGGATTGTATCCAGTAACTCTGGTAGGGTTCTGGTGGAGCTTAGAGCTTCTGGTGATCCCGTCTGGGAAGTCCAGTTCACCAGGGCAAAGTTTTTTACAGATTACCAGGCTGCGCTAAACTTTATTACAGAAAATAAGCTGCATGGTTCACCAGCCCAGGTGAAGGATTTATTCACCCCAGTTTATCTGGTACTCAGGATTAAAGAACAGGTGAGAAGGATTCATTGTGAGCTTACCTGGATTCACCAGAATTCACAGCGCATGTCAACTTACTTCCAGACAAAGGAAGCAGCCCAGGCGGAACTGGATAAGATTAAACAGGAGCTTATTCTGGAACACCAGGAAGTTATTATGTATTGCAGGGGGCTGAAGCTGCCAGAATTCAAATAAAATACAAAACCCGCATTGCTGCGGGTCTCATACTAAATCAAATAAACACACATATGTTCACCAACACATGTTTCTTTACGGATCACTTATAGATATAGGTGATCGTGTCACCAGGTTTTGAATTCTGGGTGGTGGGTACGGTATCCCCGTTTTCCAGAATAGCTTTATACCTAGGTGAAATATCATCATGCACACTAATGGGTGGCACCTTAAACTTTTTTATAACTACATGCTTCACCTCAATTCCTGTCGTTCTATAACAAGAATTCAAAAGCACTAGTATGAAAGTTGTTTTAATCAGCTTCACTATTGAACGCCTCAGGGTTCTCAAAATCGGTTTCGGTATCCATAAACATGAATCCATCTTCCAATTCATCATCAGTACAAGGCTCAACCATGTTCTCATTTAAGAAATCCATCGCCTCTCTTTTAGTGTTGAATGTTCTATAACCCGTGTTATCCTCATTCATTAGGTACTCAAGCCCGTTCAGACTAATACCGTTAATTGGTCTTCCTATTACTATCATGGTACAAATATAATACATATTTATTTACCATACAAGTTTTTTTTAAAATAATTCACTTTTATTCATTTTAAACTTTTTTACATTATTGTTTAACACTAAACTTTTTTATAAAAAATAATCGATAAAAAACTTGCACAGTAAAAACCTTTACATTATATTTGTACTTCAAATCAAATAACACAATAATTATGTTCGACTTATCTTACAAGTACAAAAGACCAACAACGTTGTTCGGTACACAAAACGCCAAGACTATTAAAGGCGAGAAATTGGGTTACACTACATTTATTATGTATATGTCTCCCGAGAAACAAAACACATCTGGAAAGAACTTATGCGCACATGCTAGCGAAGGTTGCAAGGCTGCGTGTTTATTCACAGCTGGCAGGGGAGCATTCAGTAATGTAATGACAGGACGTTTAAACAAAACTGAATACTTTCTACGTGAGAAAGCTTTGTTCCTCGAGCAAGTATACAATGAAGTTGCTAAGGGTTACAAAAAACATGGCAAAGCTTTGGCCGTTCGTTTAAATGGTACATCAGATATTCCATATGAGAATATTAAAATCAAGGATAACAAAAACATCATGGAGTTATTTCCTGACGTTCAGTTCTACGACTACACCAAAGACTTTTCCAGAATGTTGAAACCACAGGCACCTAACTACCACTTAACCTATAGTGTTGACGAAAGGGCTGTAACAAAGATTAACGCTGCCACAGCTTTGAGTTCAGGTTTGAATGTTGCAATGGTATTCAATGTAAAGGATGAAAGCGAGCTGCCTGCTGAATACATGGGCTTCCCAGTAATCAATGGCGATGAACACGA
>ENA-OSIY01001455-OSIY01001455.1-marine-metagenome-genome-assembly--contig:-NODE-1455-length-12598-cov-13.678860_pt1 | contig 12598 bp, 16 predicted proteins | sample MGYA00237884_ERZ534233 | MGnify/ENA primary metagenome ERZ534233 (study PRJEB26412, sample SAMN06343840) | marine metagenome | isolation source: estuarine water | place: USA: Columbia River Estuary... | reverse complement strand
TAGGACAATCATTTTTTAGTGACCCTCCATATAAATTAGACTTTATGTTTGATGAACACTCAAATCATTTAGGTGTTGCAACATTAAGTTGTTCTTATTTTTGGAATAATCAACAATATAAAGATGAAAAACCTAAAAATAATTGATGATTTTGAAAGAGAATCTCTCAAAGATTTCATATATTTGTATGAAGAAGAAAGACTCTTAGATGCACAAATTAAAGAGGAACTAAACAACAGACAACCTGCACAAATAACAGTTGTTAGCAAAATCCCAAAGAAAGAACATGAACATAACCCTTTACCATTTTGAGGAGATATATAAAGCTGGCTATACATTAGACATGCTCTATCTTTTAAAACTAATAGAAGAGGGTAATGATGCATCTTCTCTTTGTGAAAATGAAAGAATGAGTGTTCTGTGTCAGACAGTTAGGAGAAAAGGTTTACTATCAGAAAACTTTAAAATCACCCTTATTGGTAAGTCTGTATTAGGATTTCTAGATGAGAAAGGAGAACCAGAAATGAAATTGGTTAAGAGCAAAATAGTCTCTAACGATTTTGATGATTGGTGGAAAGCTTATCCAGGCACTGATACATTCTCACATAAAAAGGTTGATTTCACAGGTACAAGAAGTATGCGTGCAAAGAAGGATGATTGTAAGCTAAAGCTTAAGAATATTCTAGCTGAAGGTGAATATACTATCAAAGAGATGATAGCAGCATTAGAATATGAGGTGTTACAAAAGAAAGAGAATTCTGTAAAGACAAAGACCAATAGGTTAACATTTATGCAGAACAGTCTTACATATTTAAATCAAAGAACATTTGAACCCTTCATTGAATTAATCAGAGAAGGTAAAAAGATTGTAGAAGAACCAATCATTAGAGGAGGCACTGATATATGAGTTTTGAAATTCTTAAAAATGAGGTGCAGGCAGGGCTTGATGGTAGAAACAATGGTATCCCTATGGGCTTTAACAGGCTTAATAGATATATAGGTATCAGGAAATCTATGTACACATTGGTTGGAGGTCTAACGGGATCTGGTAAAACATCATTCATTGATGATGCATATGTACTTAATCCATTTGATTGGTACATCAGCAAACAGAACAAAACTAATATAAAGCTTAAAATCATCTATCGCTCTATGGAGAGAAGTGGAACCTATAAGCTAGCTAAATGGATCAGTAGAAAAATCTTTTTAGAACAAGGAATAATCATTTCTGTTAATAAGCTATTAGGTTGGACTGAGAAGATGACTAAAGATGAGCACGATCTGTTTTTAATGTATGAGGATTATGCAGAAAAAATGAAAGATGTTATAACAATCATCAGTGGACCAGAGAACCCAGTGGGTATTGCTAAAGAGCTAAAGACACATGCTCTTGCAAATGGTAAGATAGAACAGTTGGATCAATACAATAAAATATATATTCCTAATAACGAGGATGAACTTACATTAGTTGTATTAGATCATATTGGCCTATTGAAAACCACAACAGCACAGCCCACTAAAAAACAGGCTATTGATAAGATGAGTGATGAACTAAGATATGCTAGAGACTTCTATGGATATAGTCCAGTGGTTGTGAGTCAGTTTAACAGAGACATTAGTAGTCCAATGAGACTAAAGAATGGTGATGTTGAACCACAACTAGAAGATTTTGCAGATAGTTCAAGCACACAAAATGATGCTGATGTTGTATTAGCTCTATTTGACCCTATGCGTTATAAAGTGGCAGACCCTAGTGGTTATGACCTTAATAAACTTAGAGATGATTATGGTGCAAAGTATTTCAGAAGTGTTAGACTTATCAAGAATAGCTATGGAGAAGATGATGTTAGAATAGGTCTTGGTTTCCTTGGTCAAATTGGTATGTTCAAAGAACTACCCAGGCAAAGAGATATCACAGACAGTGATTATGATGCAATTTTGAATAAATCGTACTTTTTAAACAAATAAAATGAATATAACAACAAGGGTGTATAACACAATACCCAATAATAAGTCACATTGGTGGCAAATAGTCCTACTACCTACAATTAGTGTAATGAACAATATACAAAAATATGAGCCCTATGTGGCTGTTAATTTTGAATATCTATTTTGGTCATTCACTACAATTATAAATTATGGCAAAAAACAGCCTTATTCCTACGCTAAGAGATCTTAGACAAACTGAATTTGCTGATGTATGGATGAATCATGGCAAATTTGGTATATTAAATCTATGTCCTAGATTTGGTAAAATATATACAACAATTAATATATTAGAGAAACTGCCTGCTGATATGAATATAATGATAGCCTATCCTGATTTAAAGATTAAGTCAGCATGGGAAGAAGATTTCAAAACCAGGAAATATAAGAATCCTAATATAGTGTACACCACACACCTATCAATGCATAAGGTGCAAGACATCCAGTTTGACCTATTAGTCATTGATGAGATACATTTGCTTTCGGATGCACAGATAGAAGTGGTTAAAGACATGATAAAACGTCACAATAAGGTGATAGGGCTCACAGGAACCCTTTCTGCACAAACTGAACGTACACTTCAATCTGAGCTCAACATGTCTGTAATAGCCTCCTATTCGATAGAACAGGCTATTGAGGAAGGTGTTATAACAGATTATGTTATAACAGTGGTGAGCACACCTCTGGATAATGTCACACAAAACAACTATAAGGGTAAGTGGAAAAGTGAAAAGAAGCAATTCGATGCTTATGGTTGGGTGATAGATCAGATGGAGAAGAAGGGTCAAGCAACTATGTTTTTAAGACTAGCTAGGATGAGACTGATACAAAATAGTCTATCCAAGCTACGCAAGACACAAGCTTTATTAAAAGCACATGAATATGATCGTGTTTTGGTGTTTTGTGGTTTGACAAAGATAGCTGATGAATTAGGCATTCCTGTCTATCATAGCAAAGCAGGAGATAAAGATGTATTTGAAGATTTTGCATCTGGTAAGGGTAACCACCTGGCTGTTGTAAAGATAGGTAATACAGGAGTTACATATAAACCTCTTAATAAGGTGATTATCAACTATTTTGATAGTAATGGTGAAAACCTAGCACAAAAGATAAATAGATGTATGGCTATGGAATATAACACTCCTGATAAAAAAGCACATATATACATTATTTGTTCTACAGAAGAGGTTGAGAAAAAGTGGCTTAGAAAAGCACTAGAATTTTTTGATAAAGACAAAATTAAATATGTATGAGCGACACAGTAAAAATTGAAATGGTTGAACAACTAGAACCATTTAGTGACAACCCTTGGTATGGTGTAAGAGTCAATGATAAAACAGTAAAATGGTGCAGAGATAAAGAGACTGCACAAGCAATTTATGACGAAATAATTAGTGACCCAAGTGTGCTAAAAACTAAGGAAAATATTTTGTATTCTCAAGATATTATTGTACCTTTATAGTCCTAAAAAATAAAACAAATATATAAACATGGCAAGCAAATTAATTGGAATTGTTGGTGCTACAGGCACTGGTAAATCCACCTCAATCAAACATTTAAATTCAAAAGAAACTTACATCATTAATGTAGCTAAAAAAGAGCTTCCATTTAAAGGAAGTGAAAAGCTATACAATAATGAATTAAAAAACTACAAAGAGATTGATGATGCTAATGAAATTACAAGGCTTTTGAAGAACATTTCAGAGAAAGCACCTCACATTAAAAACATCATTATTGAGGATTCTAATTATATAATGGGATTTGCTATTGTATCAAAAGCTACAGAGGTGGGATACACTAAATTTAGCATTATGGCTAGAGATATAGTGGAGCTATTTAGAGAAGCTCGTAAGTTGAGAGATGATTTAAAGGTGTTCTATTTTACACATCCTGAAACTATTGAAGATGGTGGTGAGATTATAGGATATAAGATTAAGACAGCAGGTAAACTAATTGATAACCAAATTGTATTAGAGGGTCTTTTCACTGTATGTTTATATACAAATGTTGAAGATAATAAAGATGGTTCTGTTACATATAGTTTATTAACTAATAGATATAGAAAGTATCCAGCAAAGAGTCCAGATGGTATGTTTGCTGACACAAAAATTCCAAACAACCTACAAACAGTTGTAGATACAATAGATGAATATTATAATTAAATCACATATAAAACACAGAAAACATGAGTATTATTGGAGGTAAAAAAAGAGAATCCATTGAAGGCAAAGAGTTTGCCAAGAAGGTGGGACTATTTGAAGCAAATGTAGTTGCTATCAATCCTGATCTAGAAGAGTACAAAGATGTACTTGGTATGGAATTAAAGGAAGACAGTAAAGCTACAGAGTATTTAACAAAGAACGCAGATGGTAACACCATTTTGCGTGTTGATGTTTGGTTAGAAGAAATCAAGAACAAAGACAAGTTCAAAGCTGTATTCTTCTTAGAGGACAAAGAGAAAGAGAATAAGGACGCTACTAAAAAACAATATATCAACTCTGTTGGTATGTGTAGTTGGGCAGCAGATCCTAATGATTTGTTCGAATGGTTCACTAAGAATAGAGAGTATCGTGTAGCATTTGTAGGTGAAGAAGATCTTTACAACTTCTTACGCACTTGGATGGGTAATCTTGACTTAAGAGACATGGAAACAACATTACAAATTGATTGGAAGAAACTAATGAAGGGTAATGTTAAAGATTTAAAAGTTCAAGTGGATGGTGAGTATGTTACACCTGTTACAGCTTTAGCTACAATTAAAACTGTAGAGAAAGATGATGGTGTTAAAGAATATCAAACTATATATAACAAAGGATTTTTACCAGCTTACAGCATTAAACAATTTAGACTATTGGATTATAGTAGTGGTGCTATACTTAGCACATTGCGTTCTAAGAAATCTAAAGATTTAAAACCTCATGAGCGTTTTGTAATTAACATTACAGGTGAATATGGTTGTAAAGACTTTTATATTCTAAAGGATTTGAAAGAATACAATTCAGGTGATAATTTAGTAGCATCTGATAAGGTGATTGCTGAAGATGATGCAGAATTTTAATTAACTTTTAATTTAAGAAGCCTCATCATTTTGGTGGGGCTTTTTTATTTAATCTATATATAATGATTGGAGGAAAAAGAAAAACAAAACTCACACCAGAGTCTATTCTTGATAAAATCTCTGAATATGATATATTTAGATTCTATATGCCTACACAAGATTGGAAGGTTAATAAGGTGACTTATTCTCCTTTTAGACATGAGAACAATCCTTCTTTTGTAATAGGTAATAAGCGTGGATTTATAACATTTATAGATTTTGCTGATACTAACAAGAGAGGTAACTGTTTTGATTTTGTTAAAGCTCTTTACAATCTTTCCACATTTGATGATGTGTTAAAACTTGTAGATAAGGATTTTGGGTTAGGAATATGGACAGGTAAGGCTACAGAAGAATATAAGAAAATAACTTCTGCGTATAAACAGCCTGAGCTTGAGAAACGATATTCTGTTATTCAGGTGACCACTAGAAAGTTCACAAAAAGCGAACTTGACTATTGGAACCTCTATCACCAAGACATCCAAGACTTAAGAGATAACAATGTCTATGCTATAAAGAATGTTTATTTAAACAAATCTAAGTTTCCTATCAAGTCCACTGACCTAACCTTTGGTTATTTGTATGAAGGGCAATATTGGAAGATTTATAGACCATTTGGAGATAAGAAATCTAAATGGGTACCCAATAATGTTCCTATTACAACAATGGATGGTAAATTAGACATTGTAAATTGTGATGTAGCATTTATCAATAAGAGCAAGAAAGATTATATGGTGATAAAAAAGGTGTTTCCTTGCAGCTGTGCTGTTCAGAATGAAGGTATTGGTTGCTTCTCCCATGAGAATGTGGAGTATTTGAAAGCAAATAGTGATGTACAAATACTAAGTTTTGATAGTGATGTTACAGGTGTAGCCAATTCTCAACAAATAACTAAGTTATTTGATTTTGGGTATTGTAATGTCCCTAGGAAATATCTAACAGAAGGAATAAAAGATTGGGCTGATTTAGCTAAAGCTCATGGATTACAAGCTATTGAAGATTATTTAAAAACCAAAAATTTAATGTAATGGAAAGTAACAACACTTACAACACTACAAAGGAACTTATTATAAGTGCACCAGTTCCTGCACAAACAAGAACATACAAACCAGTGAGTCACGCATCTCTAATTGACTTAACAATGGATGGTATTCAGAAATCAGGATTTATATTAGGTAAAGCTACGTATTCATCAGCTAGAGATGGTCAAATTGCTAATGGTAAATTCACTATTACAAATGTTGCAGATAGTGAAATGGAGTTACAAATTGGTTGGCAGAACAGCTATGATAGAAGCATGAGCTTAAAGTTTGCTATTGGTACAAGAATTCTTGTATGCTCTAATGGTTGTGTATCAGGAGATTATGGTGCCTTTAAGAAAAGACATAAAGGTGATATTCAAGACTTCACACCAGGTGCTATTACAGAATATATTAAGCAAGCAGGTGAAGCATTCACTCTTATGCAAAAGCAAAGAGAAGACATGAAGCAAATAGAAATCACTAATAGAACTAAAGCTGAGCTTATTGGTAGAATGATGATTGAAGATCAATTTATTAGCTCTACACAATTAAACATCATTACTAAAGAGTTAAAAGCTCCTACACATGATTATGGTGCTAAAGATAGCTTATGGGAATTGTACAACTACACCACATTTGCTATGAAAGAAATACATCCTTCTTTATGGATGCAAAATCATATTCAAGCACATAAGTTCTTTAATGATTATGCATTTGATGTAAAACCAATGGAACATGAGCAAGGAGAAATAGCATTTAATCAATTATCAATATTTTAATATGCAATGGGAAAAATTTAAAGACTTATTTCATGAGAGCTGGCATCTAAAAATGCAGCCATTCATTGAGAGTGAAGCATGTGATAACATCTATAAATTCCTAAAAGCTGAAAGTAAGAGGGGCAAAACTATTGCTCCTCTTTCTTTAAATGTTTATAGATGTTTTATAGAGACATCATTAGATGATTTAAAGGTGGTTATGATGGGTATGGCTCCATATCATACATTAAAGAATGGATCTCCTGTAGCAGATGGTTTATTGATGGGTTGTTCTACCACTGGTTTATTACAGCCATCATTAACACAGTTTTATGGTGCTATTGAGAGAGAAAACTATAATGGGTTATGTGCTTATTGTGACAAAACTAATCCTGATGTAAGCTATTTAGCTCGTCAGGGTGTGTTAATGTTCAATGCATCATTAACCACTGAAATCAACAAAGCTGGTAGTCACATGCATATTTGGGAACCATTTACTAAATATGTCATAGAAGAGATTTTAAATCCTGCACAAGTTCCTTATATATTCTTAGGTAAAGATGCTGCACAGTATGCAAAATATGCAAATCCATTCAGTTGGAGTTTTACAACAACACATCCAGCATCTGCTAGCTACAGAAACACAGAATGGGAATCAGGAGATGTATTTAAAATGGTAAACAAGGTATTAAAAGACAACAACAATTTTCAAATCGAATGGTTAGATGGAGCACCATTCTAAAAAACACAATTATGTACACAGTTAAACAAGGTGGAATTATCCACAGAGGAGATTTAATAGCAGTTAGCAATGGTAATGATTTTACTATTGGTATTTATTCTGGTAGAGGTTCAAGTGGTGGTACAGTTCAATATTATGGACCTAGTGTTCCTGGATATTGTAAAGATCGTTATGATAAAGAAGTAGCTCGTGTTGGTATTGAAAAAGCAGGACCTTTTAAACTTAATCATCTCTGGAAATCATTTATAAACACTCCAAGAGATACTAGAATTATTAAATTGAACAGAGACAACATTACAGACCAAGAAACAATAGAACAAATAATACAAGCAAAAGAAATCTTAAAAGAATTTAAAATTATAGTAAACTACTAATCATGATTTTAGAAAAACAAACAGAATCACACATCCTTGAAGAAGGAACCACACAGGAAACTGTGAAAATGTCATTAGACTTAGATTCTGCACAAGTCTTGATGCAGATGTTAAGTAAGAATCTATATTCAGATTCAATAGGCTCTACTATCAGAGAATGTGCATCTAATGCACTTGATAGTCACAGAAGAGTTGGGTGTGAAGAGCCTATCATTGTTTCATTCAAAAGAAACAGTCAGGCAGATACATATGAATTTGCTGTTGAAGACTTTGGTATTGGTCTTGATGCTGATGATGTAAGAAATATAATCAGTAAATATGGTAAATCAACCAAAAGAGACAGCAATACAGAATTAGGTATGATGGGTCTTGGTTTCAAGGCTCCATTAGCATATAGCTCTAGCTTCTACTTTATATGTAGAAAAGATTTTATGGAGCGTAAATATATGATGTACGAAGGAGAAGATACAAATAGTATTGACCTTTTATATGAAAAACCTACAGCAGAACCAAATGGTGTAAAGGTGATTGTTCCAGTGGATTATTCTGATAGATATCAATTTTATAACAAAATTAAGGAGCAATTAGCTTATTTTGATAATGTTTATTTTGATGTAGAACCAATGGGCAGTTATAATGTTCCTAATGATTTCACAATACATAGAGCTGCACATTTTCAATATTCTCAAATAGCCACTAACAGTGACATGCATTTATGCTTAGACAATGTTAGTTATCCAATTGACTGGGAAAAGCTTGGTATTGAAAGAATACGTATGAAAATGGCTTTAAGATTTAGTCTTAGTGATGGATTATTTCCTACACCAAATAGAGAAGCTATTAGATATACCAAAGAAGCTAAAGAAACCATTCTAAAGAAGATAGTTACAGTGGGTAATGTATTCATGGACAAGTTTAATGATGCCATCACTACACAAAGCGATATCAAAGCTATTATGGAATTCTATAGTAGAAACAGTAAGCATATCAAATCCTGGTATAAGGGTACAGATGAAGATATTTGTATAGATGATCTTGTACAGCATTCTACTGTAGCTGTAGCACAGCCTAAACTAGATAACATAAAGCTATTAAACCTAGAAAGACTTGCTGTAAAATCTAAAGAATATATACTTGCTGAGTATAAGTTTAAATATAGATTTAACAATGGTAAGTTTCAAAATAGTAAGAACTATCACTATGAGCATTTGAGAATATCAGATTTAACAGGACATAATGTTGGTGGTGTATATATTTATGATGATTCTCTTCCTAAGGGCAAGCAAGACTATTTAAGAACTCTTTTGCCAGATAATAAAACTATATATTTTGTTAAGAAATCACCATTTAAGCTTAGAAGCAAAACTGGTCAGGTTGATTATGCTAAGTATTATGATTCTATTTTAGAGCTTAGCAAATGGCCAAGAGTGTCATGGAGACAGCTTATTCAAGAGTTTCAATATGTAGTAGGGCTATATCAGAAGGATTTCGTAGATGCAGATGCTATTGATGTACCACAATCATTCAAAGATGCTCAGAAAGCTAAGAGAATGAAGGTGTTAACTTTACCAACTAAAGGTCCTAAGAAGGTTAGACTGAAAGGTGAATTTTCTGGTAAGGTGGGTACACAAATGTCAGTGGATCTATCTGATCAATATTGTAAGTTTGTTCCTACAACATTTAAGATGGAAATAATTCATCAAAGATCTACATTAAATGTTTATGCTAGAGAAGCTGATAAGAAGACAATGGATAATGTTTGGTCTTGTTTTAATAAACATGCACTGTTTGTATTAGTTGCCCAAGCAACCTATGATAACTTACAGAAAGCTGATTTACATAACTGGATAACAATAGATAAATTTATGGAAGGTAAAAATAGACCATTTAAAACAATAGCTACAGAATTCCTAATTAGGGATTTGATTGAAAAATATAGTGATTCATTTAAAAGAATTGAAACAGTTAAAGCTATATCTACTGATTTAGCAGATAAATTACAGACATTACATCAATATCATAATAGCCAATATAGGAGTTATGCTGATGATGACACTAGAAAAGCAGTTATAGAACATGCTATAGCAAACAATTTATTTGACCAGCCTACATATTTAGTGTACAAACAGGTTAATGAAGTGTTTGAGAAGCTACCTTTCTTAGATCATATGTTAGGAGTAATGTATTATGCAAAAAAGGATAGTCCTTTAATCAAAGCTCTTACAGACTTATTTAAATATCACAAACATAGAGTGAATCTAGAGCATTATAAGCTCATATTAACTGAAGATGCTCCATTAGAGGAACTGTTGACAGAAGAAACAATTGAAGAATTACAAACAATTTAAAAATAAAAAAACATGTTAAGCTTAAAATGGTTTAAAAGTGCTATTGAACGCACAATTGAAAAGGTAGTAGAAAACAAAATTGAACAGGCATTTAATGAATTGGATAATGAGGAGGGGCAAACAGCCCCTTCTTATCATTCTTCAGGAAAGCCCTATCTAAACATTAAAATGGTTAACGACACATTGACTATTGTAATGAACGATGGTAATATCATTACCAAATCTCCAGCAACATCAGAACATTTCAATGCTGCTAGAGATTGTAAAACAGAAGCTTGTCTATTTGATCTTGTGAGCACACAGGAGATAAAAGATGAGAGAAGAAAAGCTGAAGCTGCTTATGAGAAAGCTAAAGCTATTCAAAGAGGTGCTGAGTATTTGGCTACCCTTGATCAGTTTGAAATGAAGAATGGCTCTCTTTATCTAAAGGGAATCAATAGAAGTCTACCTCCATTACTAGTGGAAGAGTTCTTAGAAGTGGTTGGTAAACATGGTAACACAGATAGCGATGAATTCAATGCTTTGCATAGATTCTTTATGTGGTGTTGCTTGAATCCAAGAGCTGAGGTTGCAAATGATCTATTCAACTTCTTAAAGAAGAATAGCTTCAGCATCACTAAGCAAGGATTCTTTGTAGCATTACGTAATGTTGTTACATTACATGGTAGTACAGAGCTTGTACAATTTGTAAGCAATGCATATAATAAAGTGAAGGCTGTATGGAAGAAGAAGCCTGATGAGTATCATGTATTCCTAGAGAATGGTGAATACAGAATGGTTCATGGAGATGCTATGTATACAAAAGAAACATGTACATGTACTTATTGTGATGGCACAGGAACCATTCCTGAGTGTGATGATGAATATGATGATAGTGAAGAATGTTGTGAGTGTGATGGTACAGGTGAATATGAAGATACTGTTCTTGCAGTTAAAGGTGAAAACATTGGTAACTTAACAGAACTCTATCTAGATTTGCCTAATAGAGCAGAGAATAGATTCACAGATGCTCACACAAAGACATTTGACATCAGAATTGGTAGACCAGTGAGTATGCCTATGGAAGAGTGTAATTGGTCAAGAGCAGACTGTGCACATGCAGGATTACACTTCACTAGTGATGAGATTCACTATGTAGGCTGTGGTGATACGAGCGTTCTTATACTTATTAACCCAATGAAGGTGGTGGGTATTGGTGAGTCAAAAGGTAGATGTTATGAGTATTTACCAATTATGACTGTGCCACGTGAGGAAGCAACAGAAATCTTACACGATCTTGATTTTGATACATTAGAATTAGATGAGAGTTATGCTGTACGTGAGTTGGACAACTTGGTGGAGAAAGCTAAAGAAGGATTCACAGCTGAAGCTAAGAAGTATGATTTCAATCTTCCTGCTCTTTCTGCTGTAGAAGTGTATACAATTGTTAAAAGTCTTGATGAAATAAAACAAGAAATATCTAAAAGAATCGTAACAATTGATTAAATTTGTAGTCCCAGGGATAAAACCCTGGGATTATATATATATTATGATAAAGAAAAACGCTACAAAAAGAATAGCTAAAATACCTAGAGTTAAATCACCTAAGATAAGAAACGCTGGTACAATGACCGAAAGCATGTTCTGGAGCTTTATAAGAAGTGGACTCAGACAAAAGAGTAGATGGTGGAAACCTATTACAGCGTGTAAGCTTAAAGCTAAACGCAAGTATAAGGGCCCAAACAAGAGACAAAGATTTGAGTATCAATGTAATAGCTGTAAAGAGTGGTTTGCAGAGAAGAATGTTAACGTAGATCATATTGTAGGAGCAGGTTCATTGAACTGTGCTGAAGACCTACCAGGATTTGTTAACAGATTATTCTGTGAACATGACAATTTACAAGTGTTATGTTCTAAATGTCATGATGCAAAAACTAAATTAGAGAAAAAATGAACGAAAAACAAATAACCGTATCTATTAACAGAAAACCTTCTTTCACTGAAATATGGCATGAGGGATCTGTTGAATATGATGATAGGACATTTATGTTCTGGCTTATCAACCCTAGAGGATTTGATGACCAAGAACGTGAGTATGAAATGGAAGTTAGATGGTGGTTTAAGCAGGTGCCTATGGAAGTAAGAAAAATGAGTGAACAAATTATTAACGATTTTAAAGACGCAAAAGATGATAGTTCAAACAGTACACGAGATTCTAAATCCATTTGATGTAGAAGTTAATAAATTAGGATATGGTGTGGCACTATTTATGATTGTAGGTAGTATTCACTC
>ENA-OSIY01001454-OSIY01001454.1-marine-metagenome-genome-assembly--contig:-NODE-1454-length-12603-cov-9.574804_pt1 | contig 12603 bp, 10 predicted proteins | sample MGYA00237884_ERZ534233 | MGnify/ENA primary metagenome ERZ534233 (study PRJEB26412, sample SAMN06343840) | marine metagenome | isolation source: estuarine water | place: USA: Columbia River Estuary... | reverse complement strand
GAGATTTCTGCCTGTCTCGTGGGCTCGGAGATGTGTATAAGAGACAGTCTCTATTATATGCCAGTTGATTTTGAAAAGCCTGATCTATTTGTTGAATGTATTGATCAAATGCCAAACTGACCATTTGCGTACCCATTTGCAAGCCAGTAAATGCAAGATTAATTCCGGCAGCCGCAGCAGCAGTTCCACCAAATCTTTCTGTGGCAGTTTTTTGTGCGGCTGACAGTATTCCGCTAGCAGATGACATTTGACCAAAGGCATTAGTTACCTTGTCACCGGCATGTTTAGAACTATCTGCTTCTTCTTGTTTTTGTTTATTGAGTCTTTGCTGTGTTTCAATAGCCGCATTTTGTTCGCGGGTTAATCCAAATATTGCATCATTTTGATCTTTTAATTGTTTTAAACTATCTTTAGTAGCAGTTTCTTGTAACTTTTTAGTTTTTAAATCTTCTTGTTGAGCCTTACTAAGACTTTCATAACCAGCAACATTATCTTTAAGTAGTTTTTCTAATTCCTCTTGCTGCTGGATTTCTGCACGTAATTGTTTATTTCGTTCTTCAATGTTTAACCCAAACTTTGCCAGTTGTTTTTCTGCTTTAGTTTGAGTGTCAGTAGAATCTCTCCTTGACGATTCTTGTGCATCTAACCCCGTAGAAAATCTACCAAACGACTCGGTCAACCCATCTAATGCCGCTTGTAATTGTTCAGTATTTAAATCTGCCATTTTATTTTATCCATATTTTTGACTAATAAATAGTTCACTTGTATTTATTGTTTATAAAACACCTTTTTTTGGAGAATCTTAATGTTAAACAACCCCCTTAGACAGTTCTTTCGTAGACCCGCATTGTATCTTTCATTACCTAGCAAAGGTAAATTTTACCCTGAGGGCGCAATTGAAATGACTGAAAACGGAGAATTTCCGGTATATCCTATGACAGCAATTGATGAGATAACCAGTAAAACCCCTGATGCATTATTTAATGGGCAAGCAGTAGTAAGTATTATTAAAAGTTGTATTCCTGGAATCAAAGATCCATGGCAGATGCCAAGTGTTGATATAGATGCATCTCTAATTGCTATTCGTGCAGCTACCAATGGCACTGATTTAGAAGTTGAATCTAAATGCCCAAAGTGTGAAGAAGAATCCAAATATGGAGTAAACTTAATAGGCTTGCTTGGTAAAATGAGTGTTGGAAATTACGATAATATGCTAAATTCCGGAGAACTAAAAATAAAACTTAAACCAATGAATTACACTGATATCAATCAAGGAAATTTAGCACAATTTGAAATGCAACGTGATATTTCATCAATAGAAAGTATTGTAGATCAAGACGAACGCAATGAAAAATCTAGAACAACTATGCTAAAAATATCTAAGATGAATATAGACATGATGATGAATTCTATTGAATTTATAATGATTCCTACCGGTGAGCAAGTAATAGACAAAGCATTTATTGGTGAATTCTTAGAAAATTGCGATAGAAATGTACATGACCTTATAAGAAAATCTATAACAAGTCTTAGAGAAAATACAATAATTAAACCACAACAAATTAAATGTATTCACTGTACATATGATTACGATCAACCATTAATACTAAACGTAACTGATTTTTTCGCCTAAGGCTTCTATCGCTTTCACCCGAAGCGATACAGAAGCTATTAGACGGAATGGAAAATGAATGCAAAGATATCAAGGTTAGTGCATTAAAACAATCTTGGTATATGCGTGGTGGGGTATCATATGAGGATGTACTTAACATGTCTTCAGATGAACGTATGGCCATAAACAAACTTATAGAAGAAAACTTAGAAACAACCAAAAAGACACAGTTGCCATTTTTCTAGCCATAAATATTCATTTATCAATTACGGGTTGCTTCAATAACAGATGAACTAACGTTCATCTAAGAACTCACTGCGTTCGTTCTTTGTTTTTACGGTACTTCATTGTTTTATACTTTGATTGGATCAAAGTATATATTGCCGATTTGAGAGCCATGGTAGTGCAAATTTGCACTACCGTTGGATAAAAGTGTGTTTGCCACGACCGTCGACCTTTGCCATCTATTCCCCGTATAATTACCTATTTCTGATATTATACGCAACCGGTTGTCCTGTAATGTTTTTGGGACTGTAGTGAAGCTGCCAATGTCTTTCAATTGGTTCTTCGACAACGCATGTTCTATATCCGCAAGATAGAATTGGATATAGACTCATTGAAGGTTCGCTTTGACGAGAGCCTTCTCGGTTTTCTATGAACATTACTGTTCATACATACTCCAGAATCCGTCAGCACAGCACAATCTGTACAAACTCAAGGAGGACTCACAAACTGAGCCAGCAAATTGTTACTATATATTAAATTAGATATTAATTGTTAATTGAGAATTGTTTTCTGTTGACTTGGTGTCGGTTGAACAATATGATTGTAATAAATCAGTATTATGTAAGAAGAAACTTTCAAATTCAAAAATCATCCAGTCTCCGTGTTTTTGAGATGTGTAATACGTAAAGTTATCAGCAACCCATGTTAATTTGCTTTGTACAGCAATATAGCGACCTTTACGATTAAACTTCATAAAAAGAATGTTCAAATCATTAGTATCGGCTACATCCATAAGTTGCCCAATCCATGCATCTATTACTTTACATTCCCCCGTAAGCAATAGATGAAAAGGAAAATCAGCATAGAACTTGCATTCAACATTCATTTTGACAAATGATTGTCCTGGTACAATATCACCCTTGAACGAACGAATCTGTCCTTCGTGTAATACTTCTGTTCTGTGTTGATTCTTCCCGCCCACATAAGCACCTGATCCAGGAGCACGAATGAAACTTTCACCATACTTATCGGATAAGTATTTAGCGATTTCTCTTTCAAAACCTGAACCTTTATTTTTTTGCGGGCTTGACATAGACATATACTTATGCTGTTTTAACGCTCCCTGAAAATTTACACTTGTCACCGTGAAACATTGTATAATGATTTTTTGCTATTGTCCGATTACAATGTTCACATACTTTTTGATTTTTAAGTTTCTTCATGGGATTATTTTCACCTGAGTTTTTTAATTTTGTCATTGCTTTATTGTAGTCAGACGCAGGAATTCCATACATTGGATTTTTATCACCCCTCATTCGGTCAGCTAATTTTGAATTTCCAGTAAGAGATTTGCTAATATTTTCATTATGAGAAGCTGGTCTATTTTTTGCATATTTTTGTACACCTATACGCTGATTCTGTTTTCTACTATCATCGTACTTTTTCCCATAATGAGGAGACTTCTCTCCAACTTTACCGTACATGGGATTTTTATTACCTATTCTAGCTTTACTTTTACGTTGTCTAGTAATTGAATTTTCTTTAACACCGTACCGGTTATATAACCCGTCTCCGTTGTGTTGGTTAAAACTCATTGTATCATCTTTAGCATTGAGTGATTTAAGAAGTACACGCTCTAACTCGGCAACATATCCTGCCTCACCTATGTGTAATATTTCAAAAGCCCATTCATTTCTGTTTTTCAATATCATTGGTTTGACTTCTTTGCTGGAACATATATATTCTTCATGGCGTGATGGATTCCAACCGTTGCGTATCTTAGATCCAATATACCACCGTCCGGATGGAATATGAATCCACTTATAGATATAAGGTATAGTTTTGTTATAAATAGTCATGCTGGTGCTCCTTGTAAATGAATAGCATTAGAGTAGTCGGAGAGGTTAGAGACTCGTGGACTACACTTTTATTTATCATTATTCTATGTTTACTGAGGTATCATACGTGGTAAATCCATGCTCCTTAACTACACGAAGGACGTTAGGAACTCTATTTACTAATTCCTCTTTATGAGAAACGAGCCAGATTGATTTATGTCTGCGGCGAGTCATATCTTTTAGAATCGCAATAGAATTCTCAACCCCAACACCATCTGTGCCGTTATCTAATAGTTCGTCAATGAACAACAAATTGATTGGGAAATACAAGTTTTCCCAAACATCACGGAATGCCCAAGATAATGCTAGAATAACTCTATTCATTTCTCCCCTTGACAAATTATAGAAATCCATTTCTCTACCTAATTCAGTAATCTCAACTTGCAAATCATTTTTAAATATTACTTGATGTGGTAATCCAATCTTATCCAAGTAATGTGTTAACCTACTATTCAAGTATGATAGATTTTGGTCAATAATCTTTTTACGAACAAAACTATCTTTACTAGTTAAAATATCCAGCAAGAACTTTTGATGTTCCATGGTACGTGTTAATTGATTAATCTTGTCAAAGTTAATCTCTTGTAATGCTTTATTTTCCATTTCAACTATCTGCTCACCATATGGATCAACTTCAGTAGTCTTATTCTCAATTTGACTAATCAAGTTTTCAAGTTGGCTATTGTGTTTAATCGCTTGTGCTTCTGTATCATAGTGTGTGATGGGCATTATGCCTAACTGACCTAAATCGTTTAATGCTTGTGTGTTTTCTATGTACTGAGTATTAGTAGCTAAAGCCTGTAATGCGGCTTCTTGTAATGCTTTTACTTTTTCATCTAATACACTTTTATGATTGTGGTCATGGAACTCTTGCCCACAAGCATAGCAAGTGTTATTTTTTAAATCACTAATTTCTTTTTTAAGTTTGGTTACCAGCTTTTGTTCTTTGGCTTCATCAGCCACACAACGGGCAATTAGTTTATCAAGATCATCAATAGTCTTACGCTTTTTGTCATATGTTGTTAAATTGGTGTGAGACTGTAATTCACTTGCAATATCAATAGTAATCAACCGTTGATAATCAATTGCAAGTTTCTCTAAGTCCTCATCATGCTTCATTTTCCACAATTTCTGTCTACGTTTGGTAGCATCAATCTGTTCCTTAACACGCTTATTAGCTTCTTCAATTGCTTTTACATTGAATTCTTCTTGCTGAATACTATCTTTGCTATCTCTGACCATGCCCTTAATAACTTCAGCTTTTTCACTTAGTAATGTGATACCCAATAGTTGTTCAATGATATTACGTTGCTCATTATTTTTGAGTGCAAGAAATGGTTCAGAGTAAGTATTCAATGCTACAATATGCCTAAACATGTCGGCACTCATGTGAATTACTTTTTCAATTGCAGATTGTGTTTCTTTATTCTCGCCCTGTGCGTCATCATTATTCTTTTGCAATGAATTATTAACATAGAAACGTAAAATGTTTGGCTTGCGCCCACGTTCAATTTTATAATCTATACCGTTAACACTAAAGTCTAGTGTTACCATCATGTTTTTGCCATTGGTACGATTGACTAGATTATCTTTACGAATACTGTTAATAGGAACACCAAACAAAGCATAAGATAGTGCTTGAATCAGTGAGGTTTTGCCCGTACCATTACGAGCACCATCACCACCTAAGTCTAAGTTCTCACCTAGAATAAGTGTTAGTTCTTGCCTATCAAAGTTTACTGCTTGTGTTACTTGACCGATTGATAAAAAATTACGCAGGGTTATGTTTTTTAGAGTTATCATATATTGTTGTAAATTTCCAACAAGATTCGTTTATCAAAACTATTGCTTTCAATGCTATTGATTTGATCAATGATAATTTGGTCTACTGATTCAAATCTTAAATCACCGCGACCTTCTGTTTCAGTCTGTTCTACTTTCATTGGTATCAATGTCATCTCTCTTAGTTTATGTTCTGGTATGAGGGTTTCTCTGATGAAGTTAGCTTCTTCATAGCTAATATCAATGTCAAGATGTACACGAACATGGCTGTCAATCAATAGCAACCCTTCAGGGTTTTCTAAGATATCACTAAGTTTATGTACACGGAAAATAGGTTGACGGGGCCAACTATGAAAGCTAGGATCTTGCCCCCATTCTAGTATCATCATACCACGTGCATCATCACCTGCGTCAGCATAGTTATGAGGGAACGCATTCCCAATATACCAAACATTGGCATTGCTTTGTCGTTTATGAAAATGCCCACTAAAGACTTTATCAAAGCCTTTCATATGATCTGTGTTAATCTCACCGTGATCGGGCATCTCTATCATTGCATTCATAAAGAATCTGGGTAGTTCAAAATGCCCAAACAAATATTTACCACTTAGTTTTTGAACTTTTTTGTAATCGTCTTGAACCAACCAAGGACTGAAGCAAACATCTCCCTCACTGAAGAAATCATTGACAATTTGTACATTTGGTAAATGTTTAGCCCACTCCACACTATGAATGTCCCTGCGGTCACGATAATAAAGATCGTGATTGCCTGGTATAAAATATACTCTATCAAAGTTATCATTTAGTTTTTCTAGTGCTTGTAATCCAAATTGTAGTGTTTGAATATTGATACTTGCTCTGTGATGATTGTAATCACCCAAGAAAAAACAAGTTTCACAATTTTCTGCTTTGGCTTTGGAAATAAACCAATCTACAAAATTGCTACAGTCTTGATTATGTTGTAGGCTATTTGACTTCAATCCAAAATGGATATCCGTAAAAACTGCGGCTTTTTTAAAAAGATTACTCATCTAGTTATTATATAGTAAAGGCCAATGTGAAATCAATCACATTGGTAAAATTATTCTTCGTAAACTACCGAACTCATTCCGGCACCTAGCCCCTGACGAGTCCAGCTTGGGTTAAGTCCATTTATTTCTAAGATATCATCACGTATGTTTTGATTTCGCTTTTCCGTATTTAGGACACGACAGAAACTATTTGTAATTGCTGCGGTATAATAAGCGAATGGGTTAGCACTTTTAGCTTCATTGAATCGTAGCCCAACATAAGTTAATTGTAGAATAGCACTATTACGCATCTCATCATTGTAAGTATATCCACGCCAATTGTATTTCATAGCATATTTTTCACACATCATAATATACATACGGGCAAGTTTATTTGTTACTTGTCCATGATCCTTACTGAATTCTCCGGTTACTAAATCACCTTTCCAATGACTTTTGCCCACGCAATAGAAAGTGTTATTATTATCTATTTTATAATGTTGGAATGGGGGAAAGTTTACCTTGACATGAACCATGTCATCTACTTCGGCTTTAGTGGTAATATCTTCTAAGTCAGCAAAGATTTCATCTGGGTCAGCTTCTTCAAATTCAAATATATCTTTTGCGGTTTTCTTTTTAACTGTTTTACGGGGAACTTTTGGAGCAACTGGTACATGATCCCAATTCATTACTCTGAATATTAAATCTGTTACTAAGATAGATTCTGGACTAATTAAATCTTTTGTCCCTGCTTCTAAACTGAATCTAGTGGCTCTAGTTTCTTTGGCCTGTTGAATAGATTCAGGGGTAAATGCATATGTTAGACTATCTTCTATTGAAGACTGAGGCATGTCTACTATGAAATCATATCTGTGATATTCGGGTTTAGCAAAATGACAATATGCATTTTTGCTTTCATGTATTTCTTTTAGAATATCTTTGTTATTGAGATAATTAACGGGTTTTCGTGGCGCAGGTAATAATGACATGGGTCTCCTTGTGTTATAGTTATGCTACAGTGATTATAGCATAACAGTTGCAGAAAAGCAACAGTTTTTTGTAGAAAAGGTAAAAATAGAGCATTATATTTATGCTAAATAGTACAAGAAGGATAATAATACTATTATGGCCGATATAAACGATAATAATTTACCGAACGGGGTTAGACCAGGCCCAGTCAGCGGTATGTATCTGATAACAAACAGTAAGGGTCAAACTAGCAGAGTTAGTGCTGATAATGTTGCACAATTAACTGCCTACAATAATAGTTGGCAAACTGGAACACCGGCAACTGTGACTCGTGATATGCCGGACGGAAGCACCAGACAAGTAGTATACAATCCCGCAAATATTATAGGTCAACAACAAGCAACTACTGAGTATCAAGCTAATCTCACCGCTCTTAAAAGGGCTGATGTTCTTCCCAACAAAGACGGTACTTATAGTTCTAGGGAAACCGGCGCGGTTTTGACTGAGACAGAATTACAACAGAAAGTAGCAGCCGCTGGATTACCGCCGAATACTTTAGAAATACAGAAAAATGGGGGAAAATTTAACCCTTCCCCAACTCCTGCAAGTGTGGAAGCATCTACTGCTGCTTTAAATGATAACATTAATACACCTTCAAGGTTACCACCTGCACCGGCTGACCCACTAAGCGGCACAGCAAATTCTCCATTGACAGTTGATCCTGCGTTAGGTGCCACAATTGTAAAAGAAGAACCTAATCTAGTACAAAATGCCGCGGCAACCAATCAAAATATACAAGCTGATCCTCTTGCAAGAACAAGAGAACAAAGAGCGCAAGACAAAATTGATGCAGCAGCATTAGCTAAGAACGATGAACAGCAAAACATAGTCGGACAACAGATTAACGCACAGAGTAAAATTATTAGAAGCGCGGATTCAACCGATGCACAAAAAGAAGCTGCGGAAAGAGAGCGGGATAAACTACGGCTTCAAAGTAAAGCACTTAGAACCGAAGAAGAAGTCTTAACTAAGCAGGACCCAGCGACTAGTCTATACACAGGGGTAGATCAACAAACAGGAAAGCAACAATATTACAATCAAGCTAATGGCAAGTATTACACCTCTGACACCCCACCTACTACTGAACAACAAGCAAATGTAAGGGATCCGGCGAGAGGATTTATTAACCAAACTACAGAGAACATTGTTTCCCCACCTGCAGTGGCTACTTCCCAAGTGCCAGTAAGGCTTGACCCACCTGATCCAGTAACCGATCCAAATCTAGCACAAAATGCCGCAGCAACTGACGAAACTGCACGAGACAAGAAACTTCCAGATGAACCCAATTTAGCACAAAATGCCGCGGCAACTGATCAAAATATACAAGACAAGAAAGTACCTACTGATCCAAATCTAGCACAAAATGCTGCAACAACCAACGAAACTATACAAGACAAGAAAGTACCTGCTGATCCTGTGCTAGTACAAAATTCTGATCCTGAAGGCACAGCAAATATACAAGAACAAAATGCTGCTGCAAATGAAGAAGCAATACGTAATGCAGGAGAATCAGTTAATAGTAATTCAGGGTTAACTGGAGCAAAACAACAAACACAAGAGCAAGCTGTTCTACAAGATGTAGTAAATTTCCAAGCAAAAGCAGATTGGCGGGTTAGACTAAGTTTGAGTCCCGGAGCACAACAAGCAGGCTATTTGTATTGGGCACAATCCCCGGGTATACTTGCACCACTTAGAGCAACAGACGGAGTTATATTCCCATATACTCCGGGCATATCAGTGGCATACAATGCAACCTATGATGCAACCGAGTTGACTCACTCTAATTATAACTTCTATACTTATAAAAATAGTAAGGTTGAAAGTATAACACTTAGTTGTGATTTTACAGCACAAGATACATTTGAAGCAAATTATTTACTGGCAGTAATTCATTTTTTTAGAACAGCGACTAAAATGTTTTATGGTCAAGATCAAAATCCTAAAAATGGTACACCTCCTCCGTTGTGTTATTTAAGTGGTTTGGGTGCATTTCAATTTGATGCACACCCGTTGGCAATAACTGGATTTACTTATTCATTACCCACTGATGTTGATTATATACGTGCAGGAAACAATCCTTCCCCTGCAGGAGTCAATAGAGAAAACAGTCCTACTCAACCCAAAGAAACAACAGGATTTTCTGCTGCAGGTATTGCTAGAATGTTTGCTAGTAATATTAATCCAGGAGGATTGCCTCGGGAAGTTAAATTTAACTCAACAAGTAGTTATACTTCCACAATTGAACCAACGTATGTACCTACTAAAATTAGTTTAAGTATCTCAGCAGTGCCAATTGTAACAAGAAACGATATTAGTAATAAGTTTAGTTTAAAACAATATGCAAATGGTTCATTATTACGTGGAACTAAACGTGCAGGTGGGGGAATTTGGTAATGGCAAACAATATATATCCAGCAACAAGTCCGTATTATTTTACAGACGTAGTAAACAGTAATTTTTTAGATGTGATGATAAATCGTCCAATCCCAATGCAACCGTCAGATGTATACTGGGAAATAACCACAGTCTATGAATATAGGCCTGACATATTAGCATATGATTTATATAGTGATAGTAGATTGTGGTGGGTATTTGCAAGCAGAAATCCAAATAGATTAAAAGATCCTTACTTTGATTTTGTTACAGGTGTGGGTATTTATTTACCTAAATTAGATATGTTAACTCAAGTTTTGGGAATCTAAGATGGCTGATAATTTAGCAAATGATGATAAACAAAATCCTCCTGTAGCAGGTGAGAGAAATAATACATTAAATAATTATACCCCGCCTGGCGGAACGGCCCCTGTACAAGCAACACCTACTTCACAAAGTGGTAAATCAGATACCGCTGCCGCAGCATCAAGTAAATCAAAACCAGGCAAACGATTACAAAACCCACTAGCTAATTTTTCAAGTTATACATATCAGATATCATTATATATGATAACTCCTGATGCATATAAAGCATTTATAGAATCTGGTAGAAAAAATCTTAATGCTATAAACAATATAACTGCCGCCGGCACTCAAACTATAATAGAAGCCAATCAACAAGCAGCCACAAGAGAAGCTCAAATTAATTCAGGATTCGTACAAGGCGTGGGTGAAAGAGGAAGAACAACTTCTCCCCCAACACCGTCAGCACCAACTACAATAAAACAAGGCGGAGTGTATTTGGTTGCACAAAGTGGGGGTATCAATAATACTACCTCAAAACGTGCCCCTGGCTTTGATTTAGATTTTTACATAGATAACTTAAAACTAACTCAAGCAATTGGTAGTAAAGAAGTGCAGGGATCGACTAATGTAACATCTGTTACTTTTGACATTATTGAGCCATATGGATTTTCATTTCTAACAAAATTGCGTGAAGCATCTAATGCTTTAATGCAAATATCTAATACCGTAAATATTAAAAATCTCACAGATCCATCAAGACAGTGTTTTATTTTAGGTTTTAGATTTTTAGGATATGACAAAGATGGATTTTTAATAGACCCTGCAAAAATTTCTGGTGTAGATGGGGACCCGCAAGGAAATGCGTTTGGTCTTTATGAAAGATTCTATGACATTCAAGTTAATAAAATAAATTTTAAAATTGATGGTAGATCCATTGTTTATTCTATGGAAGCTATAGCACTATCTTCTAATATAGCATTTGGGACAAAGAACGGGGTAGTGTGGACAGGTGCAACTGTTGCAGGTAGAAATGTATATGAAGCCTTAATGGGCAGTTCGGTTGCCGGAACTAAACCCGGTGAGCAAGCAGCTTCAATCAGTACGGTTGGATTGCTTCAAAAACTAAACCGTGATCAAAAAACACAATATGATACCGGAAAGATTGGAATACCAGCAGAATGGGATGTAGTTTTTTTGGGAGATGCTAATACAGAAATTAAAAATGCTTCATTGGTTAGTAAAGCAGATTTAGATAAAAGAAAATGGATACCAAGTCAAGTTAGCAACAGTGCAGAGTCTAATATAAAATCTGAACAATTGCCACCAAATACTACTATTCGTCAAATTCAATTAGGACAGGGAATTACTATTTTACAAGCAGTTAACGATATTATAAAACAAAGTTCGTATATGGAAGAGGCGTTGACTAAATTATATACCGCTACAGAGGAACCTAATCCAGATACAAACTCACCCGAAGAACAAGTAAACAAAAATCCCAAAGAACTTAAATGGTATACAATGTCTGCGGAAGTGGAAATTAAAGGATATGATGTTAAACAAAATGATTTTGTTTATAAAACTACTTATATTATTCAACCTTATTTAACCCCGGCTGTTCTTAGTTCCTATTCAAAAATTGTCACACGATATTATGGCCCGTATAAACGGTATGATTATTGGTTTACTGGAAAAAACGCAGAAGTTATTAGCTATGCACAAGAAATGAATAATGCATTTTACTCCGTAACTATGGAGGGTAATGGAATTGGGAACCAAATACCGGGTGGCAATGCCAATATACCCACTAAAGTGGGACAACCACAAGGTCAACCAGATCAAGGTAGATTAAACATAGGCATGGAAGCGCAAAATTCATACATGACCAGTTTATTTGATCCAAAGGACTTTGCTTCAATTAAACTTAAAGTTATTGGTGATCCTGATTTCTTGATGCAACCTTCTCCTAGCAGTATAAATTCATTGTATAATCAATTTTACGGGACTGATGGATATACTATAAATCCAAATGGTGGGCAAACTTTTATAGAATTTTGTTTTAAAGAACCAGTTGATTATGAAAATAGCACTGGGTTAATGAATATAAATCAATCAGTTTATATTTGGAAATATCCAAATCAAATTCAACGTGAAATAGATCAACGCGGAGGAGGATTTATCATACAAGTTCTCAATATAGTTCATACGTTCAATGGAGGTAAATTTGAACAAGATATAACAGGAGCATTAGTTACGTTTGATGATATTTATCAAGAAATAGATTCGGACATTGCAAGCTGTCTCTTATACACATCTCCGAGCCCACGAGACAGGCAGAAATCTCGTATGCCGTCTTCTGCTTGAAAAA
>ENA-OSIY01001453-OSIY01001453.1-marine-metagenome-genome-assembly--contig:-NODE-1453-length-12605-cov-8.565932_pt1 | contig 12605 bp, 4 predicted proteins | sample MGYA00237884_ERZ534233 | MGnify/ENA primary metagenome ERZ534233 (study PRJEB26412, sample SAMN06343840) | marine metagenome | isolation source: estuarine water | place: USA: Columbia River Estuary... | reverse complement strand
GAGATGATATCACCAAGCGGATGTAAGGTGGTATATGCTGGTTCTTTGGTACAACAAAACTTCGGTGAGACATTAGATAAGCACGGATTCTTAGTTTGGGATTTAGATACAATGACCTATGAGGAAGTTGATATCCAAAATGATTATGGATATTATACTATGGATATCGTAAATGGTGTAGTGCCGGATGTAATTAATTTACCAAAGTTTCCAAGACTTAGAGTAAGGTTTTCCGAAACTGATGCCGCAGATACAAAGCGGGCAATAACTGAAATCAAAATAAAGTATGGTGTTGAAGATTTTACAATCATAAAAACGGATAGTTTAGCAAAGAAAAAAACTGGTGATAGAGATAACCAAATAGAACTTGAAGATATTACGAACGTCACTTATCAAAACTCTTTAATAACCGATTATATACAAAGGATGATGCCATTTGTAACGCCGGAAGATATATTAGGAATCCAATCATTAAATAAAGAAATTAATAGTAAGATAGTAATAGATGATTTAACCCGAAACGTACAATGGAAGCCGTTAAGATTTGAATTCTCTAATATGTTCTCCTATGGTGAAGATAATATAATTAATTTTGATAAGGTTAGCGGACTAATGGGATTATTCGCACCAAATGCTAGCGGAAAATCATCCCTATTTGATGCGATATCATTTTGTTTGTTCGATAGATGTAGCAGGACATTCAAAGCAAGTAATATACTAAATAATCGTAAATCAGACTTCCATTGCCAATTGGACTTTAATGTAGAGGGAATCCCTTACTATATAAGGAGAGAAGCAAGGATGGTTAATAATGGAAGGAACGTTAAAGTAGATGTTCAATTCTGGAGGGTAAAAGACGGTATATCAGAATCCCTTAATGGAACTGAAAGGAGAGATACTAACTCCATCATTGAACAATACGTTGGTAGGTATGAAGACTTTGTACTTACTGCTCTATCCCTTCAGGGAAACAATACCTTATTCATTGATAAATCACAATCCGAAAGGAAAGACCTGATGGCTCAGTTTATGGGATTAGATATATTCGATAAGTTGTATGAGGCTGCTAATGAAGATATTAAGGAAGTGAGTGCACTTATCAGAAATTTCAAACGTACTGATTTTACAACCGAATTAGCGACAAAAGAAACCGACCTAAAGGAATCAAAAAAAATTGTAAACGAGTTAGAGATAACCCTTAAAGATTTGAATAAAAAAAAGGAAGGAATCCAAAATCAAATATCTGACCTAAAGGAATCACTAACCCCAATTGATAGTCGATTAGAACTATCCACGTTAGAGGCAGCGAAGGGCAGCATTGAGAGCAAATTGGTAACTAACAGAAAGGATAGAGAAGATAAAGAAGTTAAGATAAACGAATACCAGACACTTTTAAATGAAGTATCACAATCCATAAATCAACATTCGGAAATAAATGGATTATCAATAGATGATGCTAAAAAAGAGTGGGATTTAGCAAAGGGTAAAATTGCAGATGTACAACAACAAATAGATAGATTAGAATCACAATACGAATCTAATTTAGATAAGTTAAAACATTTGGAACAACATGAATATGACCCTAATTGTCAGTATTGTATGAATAATGTATTCGTTAAGGATGCCATTGCTACTAAAGAAGTTGTTAAAACACAAGAATCTCAATTAGAAACTCTTAATATCGGTCACCATGCTTTAATCAAAGCAACTGAACCTTTTTCTGATGTTGAAGATGTATGGGGTAGTTTAGTAGAACTTCGTAACAAATATCAAAAAGGTGAAATCATTATACAAAAAACACAAGCGGAGTGGGATGGTTTAGGAACTCAATATGAACTCCTAATAACACAACTTTCCGGAATAAAAGCGGATATCAATAGGTACAATGCAATATCGGAAACCATATTACAAAATAAAGAAATAAATGAACGCATTAAAACTTTAGAAATTCAAAAAAAGGAATTTGATAAAGATATTTCAGATACAAATAAAAAGATTTTACAAAAAACTGGTGAAATTGGTTCTATTGATTCATTTATTAATACCACTAAAGCAAAGATAAGTGAGGTAAAAGATTTAGAAAATAAAAATACACTTTACACTTATTATTTAGATGCTGTAAAAAAAGATGGAGTACCTTATGAACTTATTTCCAAAGCAATGCCTGTAATTGAAAACGAAGTAAACAACATATTAGCACAGGTTGTAGATTTCTCACTCTCAATGGATACCGATGGTAAAAATATTAATGCAAAACTTGTCTATGAAGACCAAGAGTGGACATTGGAAATGGGTAGTGGTATGGAAAAATTTATTAGTGGATTAGCAATCAGAGTTGCACTTATAAACATATGTGGATTACCTCGTCCAAACTTCTTAGTAATAGATGAAGGATTTGGTACATTGGATGCAGATAACCTATCTTCATTGTTTATGATGATGCAGTATCTTAAAACTCAATTCGATTTCATTTGGGTTATTTCTCACTTAGAACAAATGAGAGATATTGTAGATGGGTTGATAGAAATAAAAAAAGAAAACGGATTTTCTAAGATTAAATTTTAGATGCAACCGGTAATATATTTTTAGGTGTGGTCTTATTTAAAGACTGCACCTTTTCTTTTATAAGGGTTTCCACTAACCCATTTATCTTATAACCCTTCTCTTTACAAAATTCTTTTAATACTTGATGAATTTCAGCATCAATTTGTATCATAGCGTATTTTTTCATATACTTCTTTAGTTTTATTTAGTATTCTTTAGTTTTTATTAATTATAAATATTAAACCTAATATTTATTAACAAATAATCATAGAATCAAATGCCGATAATAAAAAAATATGCTGAAACATTAACAGCACCATTAACAAATTATAATACGTTTTTGGTGGATGATAACCCCAATTCAACTTATTTCAAAGTAACTGAATTTGCCGATGTATTTACTGGTGGTAAAAATGGGTTTTTAATCGAAGGTTCTCCGTATCTAAAAGAAACAACTGAAATAAAAATTCAAATATTAGATGTTAACGGAGACCCAATCTATTATGAGCCTGGTAATGGTATTCCTGAATACTATGAGGGCTTATCAAAATTAATTGCAGTTTATGTGTATGAAGATACTCCAATTGGAGAAGCTAAGATTACAATTTTAGGAGAAGCAAAAAATTATATAGATGCAGATGGGATAACGCAAGAAATTCCAGATGAGTGGAAAAGTGTTTATAACTTAAAATGGGAAAAAACATTTAAAGTAAATAGATTACTTTCCAATGAAGATAAAGTTAGATTTTATAAAAGACCGGTTGTTAATATTACCGAAATAGTAAAACCAATATTTTCAAACGTTGTTGCACAAAAAATACAAACGGGTTCGGTGAATGGCACATCTCAAACGCCTGTAGCCGGCCAATCATTACTAAATTATACATCACCAACTTCATATCTACTAACTACGGTAGGTAATGCATTTTGGACAGCATCGGTAGTTGATACTTATTTAGAATTTCCTAATTTATCTTATAGACCATTAGTAACCGAAATAATAAATGACAGACAAATTATTGTACAACCACCATATTACGATGAAGCACAAGGTAGTATAGCTGTAGTTGAAAATTTTACAAATGAAGGATTTACTGCATCTTTTAATTACACGGAGGGGGTTGATAATTTAAAAACGGCATTGACCGGTTCTTTTGCTAAAATTAATATTACCGATTTAACTACATTTGTTGGAGATGTTGCTAGAGTAAAAATATTTAGAAAATCACAATCAGATTTAGCGGATTATCAATTTATTCAGGAAATACAATTGGAATCAAATGAATTACTTATAGATTTAGAATCTCAAATAAAAAATCAAGAATTCTATGGAATTTTTGATAAAGAAAATTTTAAATCACAACATCCAACTGGGTATTGGGTAACATCATCAAATTCTTTAACAACAACATTTAATCAAGATTATTTATTTAATTCGGTAAAATTAGATGGAAACCTATCATCGAATTATTATTACACATCAAAATCATTTAATCTAACTGAAAATACAGAATATACACTTGGATTAAATTACAGAGGAAATAGTACAACCATAGGACAATTAGGTCAACTTAGAGTTTTTATTAGTGGTTCTAAAGATTCGGTAATTGGTGGAGATGAACAAGATATAGTAACATTTAAAGCGAATTCATCTGCTATTTTACAAAAACAAATAGCGTCTGTAAATTTTAAAGCTGAAAATTTTACAAATTCAAAACTATATTTTGAAGTAAAAGGAACTGGATGGCATATAGCTGATGTAAGTTTAAGAGCCGCTCAAGAAACGGCATATTCTCCTGATGAAATAACATTTATACAATCAGTACCGAGAAGTTTACCGGTTGAAACCTTTGATTATCGTTTTGAATTTTATGATATAAATAACAACTATGTTCCCGTATTAGTAGAAGAATCTAAAACATTCGATGGTGGTAATTTACAAACAATTAGAAAACAATTAAGATTAATAGCATCAAGTGCAGGATTTCAATTTGATTCTGGTTCTAATCCAGTACCACCTACAATTATAACAATAGAGGAAGAAAAAACTTTACTAACGGGTTCGGTTCATTATACATCGGCATCATTTGATTTTTTTGGAAACGCATTATCTTCATCACAATATACGCAATCAATCTATCAACAGCCAATACCTCTTTATTCTGGTAGTGGTCAATATCCTGGAGTATTACAAGGAATTGGAACTGATAATGTTTTTATGAGAGTTCAGGATTTCACAGGTTCTAGAAGTGATATAAATGTTCAATTAATAAAATTAACTGGAGAGTGTGAAGGATTTACTGATACTATTAACATATATAAAATATTAGATGGGTTTGGTGGAGTAAATCATATTATTAGACCTTTTAGAGGAACTCAAATACGAAATAGTAGTACATCATCTTTAGAAATACAGGCAGTAAGAATTGATGGTATAAATGATATTTTATTAAGTAAACAATCTTACAAAAACTTTTCTGATATTCAACTACATATAATATCTCGTTCAAAAAATTATGAACTAAATCCAAATTTAGAACCTGATAGATTTGTAAATTTATCATATGTTACTGCGAGTAATATGATTTATGGATTAACAACGGGCTCAGTTGGTACAGGACAAATAGATTATAATGCAGTATTCAATAGAGATTCAATAGATTTTAGAAGAACAATTTTCTTAATGCCTTCTTCATCAGCAGCATCAGGTCCGGCATACGCAGTATCATCATCGGTTTTGGCATCAATTATATTAGAAGATTTGCAAGATGGCTTGGATAGTGGTAAAGTGTTATTTAATGTAGATACGTTTACAATAAATCCAAGAATTGAATCCACATTTCGACCTACCTTCGCATTCGCAACAGCATCTTTTGCAAAAAGAGGTACTGCGCCTGGTGAAATAGAATCAGTAACATCATCGTTTCAAGTATATCCATCAATGTCAATTAACAAAGATTGGGTGCCTGAATATTGGTTATATTATCATACACAAAGTTTAGACCCAACGTTAACAGTTGTTGCAAGAGATGAAAATAAAAATATAATTCCATCACAAGTTGTAAGTGGTAATGTTAGGAGTCCTTTAAATCAAAGTAAAAATTTAACATTAACATTTGTTTATACTGAGCCTTGGACTTCGGCATCGGTGAGTATTGATAAAACATTTACAATTGTACCGGAAGGAAAGCAAGGAGATGAAAGTATTGTATTTGAAGTAAATCCGATATCAATTACACTTGGTGCAAATTCAAGAGGGGTTATAAATGATTTTAAACCATCTATTACTGATATTAAATTAAAGCAAGGTGCTTCATATCTTGCGTTTAGTTCAAGTGCTTATACTTTAAATAATTTGAGTACACATGGTACTTTTTATATAGCAACTTCTTCTATAATTGAAAAAAATGTTAAAGCTGGTAATGTACAATTTACATCATCATTTGGAGTACCATATACCGCATCATTGATAGTAAGTGCTTCATCTAATATGAGAGAATTAAGTGGAAGTATTGAGTATCCATTAATTATACATCCTTACTTTACTTCATCAATTTATACGGCGAGTGTGGTTGTTAATTATACTAAGGTATTGGAAGGAGCTCCACCAATTCAAATATTGATATCACCACTATCACCATCATTGATAGCAGATGAAGTTGGATTTGTTACTAATACAAATTATGCAGCGGCTAATACAACAATTCAAGTAAAAGAAGGAGATGATTTTTTAAGATTTACAACTCAATCAACTGATCCTGGTACTTGGAGAATAAATAAAGTAGAAACTAGTAGTTCACTAGGAATATGGCCTATTAGAACGGGCTCTGGTACTGATTTTACAAGCCCAACGTTATTTAATACACATGGACCGAGTTCAGCATCATTTAGTACAGCAACTTTAAATTTTAATAGATTTGATTATCCATATGTTTCGGCTAACGCAATATATACCATTCAAGTATATCCATTTGCATTAGGAGCCGGACATCTATATACATCATCTATTTTTACCCGTACACAAACATTTACAAAAAATATAACACCACCTAAAGCACGTAGTATTGATTTTAAAGCATCTTCATATACGGTAAACTACGATAGAAATGGTAGAGTTAGTGCTTTATCTAATAATCCAATTATATTATCTGCAACTGCATTTAATACAACATCATCTGCGGATAAAGTATATTTTTCTATATACGATGTTGCCTTAGATGGGTCTGAAACATTTAACTCGCAATTTGTTGGGTCTGGAAATCCTGCTTTTTGTGATTTGTTTGACCAAGTGAACTATTCTGATATAGCACCTGATACACAAAGAACATTTAAAGTTAAAATAACAGACGGAAATCCATATACATCTCCAACTGTAAACCCATATAGAGCAGAAGCTCAATTAACTATATCCGGTGTAAAGGCAGGGGCTGATTCGTATAAACTTGCTTCAACCAATGATAATTGTTCTATAACTGCGGATTTGTGGACAACAAATATTACCGGTACGGGAATGAAAATAACAACATTCAATGGTAATCAGCAACTAACAAACGCAAATCCATTACCACTTCCCAACAATCCAAATGATTTAGATTTTAATAATGAACCGATTGGAGTATTAGGATTTTCATCTGCATCCATAGTTTATAAAGATGCTTGGATTAATCAATCAACCGTATTCCCTCTCACCACAACCAATCCGGCAACAATTGGAGATATTATTAGTTGGACTTCTCCCGCTACGAATAAAAGTGGACAAATTGTATATAGAATAGATTTTGAAGGAGATAGATTCAGTACAAATACTAGCATAAGACCTTTAGCGAGACAGACTCAATTTGTAACACAATCGTTCTCAGTTCAATTTGAAGCACCTGCTCCGTATGATGTTAAGATGACCAATGAAAATGCATCGGTAGTTTACAAAGTATCAGGACAATATGATTTAACAGGAACAAGTAATATTATTAGAGCATTTAGAGGTAGTACTGAATTGGTGAATACAAACCCATTGCCAGCTGCTGAAACCGATGCGTATGGTACTACGGGATTATCAAAAGAAAAATGTAGAGTAACAATATCTAGTAAATCAGGTCACATTACTTTAGCGGGTGGTTTAACTGCCGGACAATTTATAAGTGGAACTCCTGCAACAATTGGAAGTATTACCGGTTGGGCTGATCCTGTAAATAATCCAACCGCAGAAATTGTGTATCAAATAGAATGTGAAGGCAGGCAAACTTTAATTAAAACACAATCATTATCAATACAATATGAAGGTAATACGGGACCTGGTATTGTAATGAGAGGTATTTGGAGTGGTAGTGTTGATTACATCGGTGCAGTTGAAACAACAAATAAACGTAGAGATGCGGTAATATGGCCTAATCCGGCAAACTATAATAACGAAACTCATTATTGGGCAGCTGCAAGTGGCTCCGGTCCTAATACTGGAAAGAAACATAATCCGGCTTTAATTGTAGGACCACAACAACCGGATAATGGTGGTTCTGCAGCACCTTGGGTTGATAGTGACCATTGGCAATATTTGGGTGAAGAAGAATTCTTTGTAGCGGCTAAGATTGCAATATTTGAAGAATCATTTGTAAAAAATACAATTAACGTTGGAGTTAAAGATATAAACACTCCATTCGCAAATATTGTAATTGCAGGCGGAAGAACTGACCCGTATATTGCAATTGGACAAACTGGTACTGCGGGAACTGCGGGAACTGCCGGCTCATCCGCAGCAGCTACCGGAGTTATAGGATATGATAGACCTGGTGTATTTTTAGGAATTTATGAAAATGGAAGTTCTGGTACAAGTGGTAGATTCTCAATCAAAACCACTTCTACTTCTGGAAAGGGAATGTTTTGGGATGGAGACCAATTAACAATTGTAGGAGCAATTAGACAGCTTGAACCAGGAGTTAGTGAAGGTTCATTGAGAGGAACATGGACAACTGGATATACATATTTTACAAATGATATAGTTGCTTATGCCGGACAGAGCTGGCAATGTACATCGGCACAGGCACAAAATTATCAACACATTGCAACAAACGATACAAATGCAACAACTGGATATCCTGGAGCTGGTCCTTGGGTTATAGCAGCGGCGGCTGGTACATCTGGAACTGCGGGTAGTGGTGGTACTGCTGGTACTGCCGGAACAGCCGGCGGACCTGGTCCTGGTGTAGTTTATAGAGGACCGTGGACTGAGGGTGTACAATATTTTAGAGACCCAGCATCTCCATCATTGGCTACAAGACGTGATGTTGTAAAAGGAAGTGATGGTGGATATTATTTATGTAAGGTAACTCATACAGCCGCAGCAGGACAAGTACCAACAGGTGGTGGTAGTATAACAGGAACTCCTGCAACATATTGGGAATCATTTGGAGCAACATTTAGTTCGGTTGCAACTGATATTTTATTGGCGCAAGATGCAACTATTACTCGAGGTTTAGTTATTGGAACTGATGGATTGACGAACGGATTTATAAGAAGTACTGGAGCATCATCATTGATAACAGGTTCAGCTGCCGGTTTCTATTTACAGCAAGATGGAAAATTCCGATTCGGAAGTAATCCTGATGATGTTCACTTTGCAGTGGGTAATAAACCACCATTTATGAGTTGGGATAACGCGACTTTAACAATTAGAGGAAAAATTGAAACCGATGCAAATACTGTTTCTCAAATTGGTGATTGGGAAGTTTCGGACGGAAATTTCCAACATACTAGTGGACAAATTGTTTTAGATGCAACTCTTAAAGAAATTAAAATTGCAGATGCTAGTAATATACCGAGAGTATTTATTAAGCAAGGTGAAGTTACAATCCCATCAGCCGGCTCCACAATTAATATTTCTCCTCAACCTTCATATGACTTTGGGGGTGGTTCTACATATACCAGTTTAGGTAGTATTGATATAGAACAAGTGACACTTGATACTGTTGGGGTTTCGGTTACAACAGCTGGTACATATGTACTATCAAGTCCAAGCTTTGGATTTGACACAATAACTTTGGATTCGGATAGTAGTTTCAGCGGTGGATACGCAAGCTTGTATGTAGCGATAGAATGTTGGAACAACCCCACTCGTACCGGTACGAATCTCTTATATTATAGCCTAGCATCTACTCCTGGAATATATGGTGCAAGCGAAACTAGTACTTCAAATTTCAATTCCGGAACGTTTTCCGTAACATTCCCAACTGCGGGTACTTATTATTTTCATACGGTAACAACCCTATATGGATACATCCCCTATACAGCTACCTTAACTGTTAGCGGAGAATTAAACCCAAATACAATATCTCCTGCACTTCAATTTGCACAAACCGAAGTTGGTAGAGACGGGATGATTGTACTATCAAATAGTAGCAATTACGCTTCAATTAAAAGAACTACAACTGCACCAATCATACAAATAGCAACGGATGGCTCCTATCCTGGAATACAAATTACAAACACTAACGCATCAGCGGCTGCGCAGGCAATTAAAGTATTGGCAGGTGATATATTGTGTACCGGTGCTGGAAATAATATAATGGTGAATGGTGGGTTTATTGGTACTGAAAATACGTCAGTAGGTATAAGGATGGCCACCGATGGAACAAACTCAGTATTAGTTGGTGCTAACTTTCCACAACAAAATGTAAATGTTGCTACTGCCAGATTAAGACTTGGTACAAAGGTAGGTATATCTGGAAGGGAATTGATATTTGAATCATCTACAATACGCGCCAAAACGGATATAGAAGATTATCCAGAATCCGCATACGAAAGTATTAAAAACATAAGACCTGTATTATTTACTCCGTTGAATATAATTAATTCAAATACATTTGAATCCGATGGTAAAGAAGATATTGGATTAAGTTATCCAATGGCAAACCCAAAAGAATACATAGGTAAGCAAGGAGGATTTATTGCAGAGTGGTTGGATGCCGATCCTGAAATGAGAAGATTTGTTTCGTATGGTGTTAGTGGAAGTGCAATTACGTGTGATTCATTGATGTATGATAAATTGATAGTTCCATTAACAAAGACTGTGCAAGTTTTGATTAATAAGGTAGAAGCTTTGGAAACGCATATTAGTAGTTCAATGTAAAATTATATATAAAAAAATAAAGGTTATGTCACAGAAAACAAGTATTATTGTAATAGATGATTTTTATTCAAATCCATATGATGTTAGAGATTTTGCACTAAATCAAGAATTTAAAATAACAGGTCAATTTCCGGGATTTAGAACAAAATCAATGCTAAACGATACAATAAAAGAAGCAATTGAATATATTATAAAACCGTTTGCCGGAAAGATAATTGATTGGTTGGATAAAGATGAAAACTCAAGTACCGGTGCATTTCAATACACAACGGAAGAACATCATTCTTGGCTACATACCGATGGTGGAGTTGATTGGGCAGCTGTTTTATATTTAACGCCAGACGCTCCACCTTCGGCTGGAACTGGATTTTATAGACATAAAACAACCGGTATAGAAAGATTTGTTTATTATACCGAAAAACCAACCGAAAAAGATTTAACACACCCATATTTAACGGATTATAAAGATATGACAAAATGGGAACTTACTGATTATATATCTAATAAATTTAATAGATTGATTTTATATGATGCGAGTATGTTCCACAAATCTTTAGATTATTTCGGAAAAGACAAATACAATGGAAGATTATTTCAAGTATTCTTCTTTAACACCGAAATTAACACCATTGATTAGAACTGCAAATTAAAAAACTATATATTTATATATATAAAAAAATAAAATTATGACAACTGAAAAATTAGAAGAAAGTATTTTATCAAAGATAAAAGAACTTAATAACCGCAAAAACGAACTAATTGCAAATGCAGGACAATTGCATTTGGATGTAGCTGAATTGAATAAAATCATATTAGTTATAGAAGATGAATATGTTCAAACAAATAAAGAATTAAATATAATCTTAGCCGATTTAAATCAAAAATATCCAAACGGAGAAATTAATTTAGTAGAAGGTAATGTAACTTTCTAAAATAAATTTGGTTATTTTAAAAAAAATTCGTATATTTGTTACAATATGGCAAAGAAAAAGTTACTTTATGTCTGTCCACATCTTTCTACCGGCGGACAACCTCAATACACATACAAACAGGTAAAGCATTTTATCAATGAGTTTGAAATCGAAATTGTTGAAATAAACAATAGTGGTGGTGATGCTTTTGTGGTTCAAAAAAATAGAATCAAATCTTTAGTACCTATACACACACTTGGAGATAACAAATCACAAATAGTTGATATTATAAATGTATTCCAACCTGATATTATACATTTTCAAGAGATACCACAATTCGATTTAGCAACAAATATATTAGATAGAATATTTTCAGATAAACGAAAGTATTTTATAGTAGCATCAACACATGGTTCATTAACAAACCCATCTGAAATATCTTACCATCCCGATAGATATGTTTTAGTATCCGAATGGAGTAGACAGAAATTTATTGATACTGGAGTAGAAACTGATGTGTGGGAATATCCTATTGAAGAATATACATTTGATAAATCAGCTGCTCAAAAAGAATTAGGATTAGACCCAACTTGGAAACACATACTTAATGTTGGATTATTTGCACCAGGTAAAAATCAGGCTGAAATATTTGCAATAGCAAGGCAATTGGAAAAGTATAAAATTAAATTTCACTTTGTAGGAAATCAAGCTGGTAATTTTGAACATTATTGGGGTCCATTGATGAAATTTGTTCCTGATAATTGTATTATATGGGGAGAAAGAAATGATGTAGATACATTCTATTCAGCGTGTGATATGTTTTATTTTAGTTCTAAATTAGAATTAAATCCATTGTCTGTAAAAGAAGCATTGAGTTATAAATTACCTTCTATATTTAGAAAGTTATATACATATTTGGATACATACGATAATAATCCATTAGTAACTTATATAGATGATGATTTAAAATTAACTAAACGAATTATTTTAGAAAAATTACAACCTGAGTTTACTGAAATACCAGGTTGGTT
>ENA-OSIY01001451-OSIY01001451.1-marine-metagenome-genome-assembly--contig:-NODE-1451-length-12619-cov-4.490273_pt1 | contig 12619 bp, 11 predicted proteins | sample MGYA00237884_ERZ534233 | MGnify/ENA primary metagenome ERZ534233 (study PRJEB26412, sample SAMN06343840) | marine metagenome | isolation source: estuarine water | place: USA: Columbia River Estuary... | reverse complement strand
CCACGGAATGTCCAGCGCCGGAGCAAACGGAATGCCTTCTGCTGAACCTTCCACTGGTCTAGCAGGTCAGTGACATCAGGGTCCTTCTCTCCTAGGAGCCTCTCACGTCTGGCCTTGATGCGAACACCATACTCCTCAAGGTCAAGAGTGGCATTCTGAACTGTTCGGTCTTTGATAATTGCGGAAAACGTTCTGCCTGAGAGGCGATCATCACGACAATACTGCTGTATCACTCCTAGACCACTGAGGGTGATACGAACATGCTTGGGTGTGATGATGTTTAAAGTGTCTTCCTGGGTAACAGATGTATACCCTCGGTTCTTTAGTCTCTTTGCAATTGCCGCAAAGGTTGTAGAATTAACTTGACCACCCGTTCCTGAAGAAGCAGAAGTACTAAATGTAGCCTCTAGCTCCTGCTCAGAGTGGTCCAACCATTCCTGGGTAAGACGTTTCAGCTGATCAAATTCAGCCTTACGAATGTCCATTGTGTGGCTTATCTGCTTTGGGTTTCGGTTTCAACTTTAGGCGTTAGTTTGTGTTTGACGCTAGTTTACGTAATGCCTTAGCCCTTCCTAACTTTTGTCTGAGTTCATCCTTTGATAATCCTTTTGCTGAATGCTGCATTGCCTCGTATTCAGCACTCATTGCCTTCACTGTCGCGGTTGCAGGTTCAAGAGGCCAGTCAACCTTGAACCCAGCCTCCTCCTGTCGCTCAAGCCATGACACAAGTTCACCACCTGACCACGCTGCATCCCATAGTCTATCCCATGTTGGTTCTCTCAATATCCATACTTGCTTATATCCGCCCTCTCTCGGAAATACCTTGTCGTCTAAGAAACTAATTGTCTTTTCTCTGTCGTTATATAGGACCCAGAGAAGTGGATTATCCTGAGTATAACGTTCCATCGCAATCATAGCAGCCTTTGCTTGCTGTAATTCAGGTTTCTGAGTACCAAAACCTTCCAGGGCCTTTTTCTTACTGTAGACACGAGGGAAGTCTATACTGGAACAGCGTTCCTGCCACTCGGTAGTCGCATCTAACATTAGGCGTTGTCTGAGAGGATCGGGAGAAACACGAAACAAAGGGTCCTTGAGCCACATCCAAGCAGCCAATGGGTGTCTGGGTGAAATAGAATGTGTCGTCAAATTCCATTTTGGAATTTGGTCCTGTGCGTCTGCTACAGAACCTTTTGTCTTTGGCCTTGCTACTTGAAATGTACCATCCGAATGTGTTTCACAAATTTGGATGAGAGATTTAGGTAATGCATGAGAGACGTCCGTCATTATATGTATTATACGAAGGGACTTTAGACCTTCTTTTATGTTGATGACATAGCACCAATTACCTTATTGCGTTCTTCCAAGTCTTTAGCATTTGATTTACAGAATTGTAGGAATTTCCAGAGGGCCTCGAAAACAGGGGCCGGAAGAGATGCAACATCAAAAAAAATTCCATTAGAATTTTCACTATAAGAACCTCCCTCACGTCTTAAAATTCTATATAATTCTTCGAGTTCAGGCCTAGATAATGTACTCATTTCTTTACAGAATTCTTTACGTTGTTCGTAATCGCCCATTCTACTCTTCCTTAGTCTCTTCCTCTTCCTCTTCCTCCGCACCAGGGGTACCTTCGGCACCTTCGGCACCTTCGTCCCCAGAAACATTTGCATTCGCCTCTTCCAGGTTTACTTTCTCTTCAGCCTCATTAGTATTAGGAGCAGCGGGTAAAGCAGCAGTAATCCGAGTAGGAGCACCTGACATTCCACGATACACTCCAACACTTACAATAAATTGGTCTCTCAGTTGAAATCTAGACTTCTGGATTTCTACCTTAATACGATCGCCGACTTTCAGGGCGTCGAACTCTTCATCGCCCAAATGGAGATCACGAGGAACCATAAGACGGATGGCATTTTCATATACTGCATATACACCCATCTTGTTAGACTTAAGAACCTCCACTTCAACAAGAGAACCCTCAGGAGGATTTAGAACATGGCCCTTGGCCTTTACTAGAAAGGCCCAATCACCGGAGAAACGACCTGAATCTACCATACCAGTGGATCTCGTCAAGATTTCTAGAGTGCCAGGCATCACATAGCCGTGAGGAGAGCAACGCTGCTCTAGGCGCTCCTTTAGCTTTAGAAGCAAAATGTCGTCTACTGACTCAATGTCGTTGCGCAGATCTTTGGGAGTGAGGTATACTTTTTCTTGAAAGAATGCTTCAGTCTCCATTATGCTAATCTATAATATGTTCAGATAGTCAATTTTAAGCGCTGCGTGTACTAGTTACTTCTTAGATTTATGTCCAGAATAATATGAAGAGAGAGGTCTATAAAAATATCGTATGCCACCGTAGTTATCGCGGCGAACATCCATCCATCTCAGAACAATTTCCATTAAAGCACAGAATGAAGGCGCGCCTGTAAGTTTCCTGGGACCAGTTGCTAAGAGGTCTTCCGTTAACTCAAAACGATTTCCATCATGAAATTTAGCCAAGATATCACCGAGTTGAACTAACTTTATTCTATGACCCTTTACGTTACTGACAATAGAACAAGCTGCACCGGAACCAGGGGGCTTTCCTTCTGCGTTCTTAGCATCGTTTGTTTTAAACATGATTGCGTTTTCCCAGACAACCATAAATCCGTATGGATTAGAAGATACTTTTGAATTTGCTTTTGCTTGAACAACTGGATCCGATTTGGATTCGTTAAATATCTTCATCACGGAGGGAGGGCAAGGTGTTGAATTCGCACACATATAAATAGGTGCCTTCGTATCTAGATCCAAATATCTAGAAATAGTAGTAGAACCTTCTGTTCTATACTGTTCTGAGCCGCCTTCAGATGCCATTGAAATAGATTGCTCTAGAAGATTAACTTGTTCGGACCCTTTCAGAAATGAATCCCAAACAAATTCTTTCGCAACTCGTTTTAAATCTGTTATCCCTGCAGGGACTGTAGCGATTGCCCTCCCCCACCATTGTAGTTTCTTAAGACGAATTTCGAAATTGTCTTTCTTCTTTGTATCACCTTCTACGTAATCATGTATTGCATCTGAAAGTGGCTTTGGTACGTTCTCATCAATAACATAACCAAGTTTACACCAAATATCAATCCAAGCAATTGCCTCTAGCCAGAATTTCTTTGCGAGTTCTACAGAAGAAGAGTTTACAGGTTTAACAGAAACTGATTTAGCAGCTACGCTTTTAGGACCCACTTGCGCTGAAGTAAACTCTGGCATATATGAATCTCGTTTCATGGGATAACGACCATAACGAAAGGAAATCGGAATTCCTTCATCCTGAAGCTTATTAGGCTGGAATAAAAACAAATTATTACGAAATACAATATGTCCTTTCATATTCCCATTTTCAAATACAATAGAAGGATTATTTACAACACGAAGCAGAAGGCTGGTCAATGTATCTTTAGGAATATCTCCAAACCGTTTCTCCAAATTCGTCCAATGATGCCACGGTTGATCTTTGAAGGCAGTTCTTAGTTTTTGGATCATCATTTGTTCTGCAAATCTAGCAGCAAACATGTCATAGGTACCGTTATCATCAGGCATTGCTTTCTTATCAAGTAAATTTAAGTTGGGGCTACATTCATAAGAACAACGTATCCAATCACATACAGGAGTATAATCTTTGTCGTTCAAGTCTACTGTACGTGGCTGTCCTTGACTATCAATCATTTCTACCTTTTTTTTCAGATCTTTTACCAAAATCGCATCTATATTCAAATTACAATCAGCGGCACCCCTTTTCAAGGCTCTTGAAACATTACCCATACGAACACCCTTGTTCATAGCAGTTCTGTAAGAATATTGGTCAATTGTTTCCTTGTTCATATCACTTGGAAAAACATTTACATACAGATTTATTGTACAGTTCCGTTTTTGCCTTGGTAAAGCATTGTGAGAACAATAACGAATTCCGCGACCTACAATCTGTTCTTCCTTAGACAAGTGGAACCAGCCTTCCAAAATGTGAACCTCGCGTATATACCGCAAGTCAAGACCTTCTCCAGCAACTTGAGAACCTACAACTACCTTAATTTTGTGACCATCCTTATTTTCTATACTGCGAGCAGCGTTGATTACTGCTGTATTATTAGGAGAAAGAGGCAGTGACTGTTTTTCTGCAGTGCTAACGTCACTTGCTGTTAGAAGTGCGTAGTAAGCAGGTGAGAATTTATGATTTTCTCTTGATTCAGGTTGCCCTTGTGTAAAAACAGGATGCCCTTCTTCTTTCTTTTCACATTTACAGCACTGTCGTCTACCTTGTAGAGAACCTTTCGAAAACAGAGGCGCGCTTCTTCCCCAAGGTGAGTAACCATTAGCTTCTAATAAAAGGCAAAAGATGACCGCACCATTTTCTACAAATCGACTGTAGACAAAAGAAATACCAGATGCATTTCGAATTGTTTTCAAAACTCGATTGAACTTTGGAGATGCCTTACCTAGAGAATCATCTGAAGCAACCATCCAATTATAATCTTCATCGGGATCTGTTGGAACGTACTGAGGTAAGATGCTTAGGCGTGTCCCCTCAAAAGTAGAAGCAACCGCTCTACCAGTAAACCACGTTTGAAATCCTTCTGAGCCAACACGGCCATCTAAGCCTTCACCAGGAAAGATACAATTTCCTGCTTGTAGAAGAGTATCTATTGTTCTGATACCAACCCCCTTTGATGCTACTAAGCGTTCCGTTAACGCTTTCATAACCATCAGAGATTCTCCTTCCAAATTACATTTCACAAGTGGTAATCTTAAGACGTCATCGCGTTGTGTTTTTGTTGTATGCTTTGTACCGTTTGGTTCAAAGCCAGGCCACTCAGAAATACGAATAGCATCAGATGGATCTAATCGTGCAGGAAATGCCCTAGGATTTTCTCCTCTCATAAAACTTACACGACCATTTGCTATTTCTATAAGAAGCTTTTCAGACGCCATAGAAAGTTGTTCTTCGCCCTTGGGCGTGATTTCAAATGTTATATCAGAGTCATCTAGGCGTTTCTGAGATTTATCTACAAACAAAAGCAAATTAAGCAGAGAAATAATTTCCCTGTAAGAATTGTACATGGGAGTTGCAGACATAAGTAATAGTTTGTTTCCTTCGCATGTTTTTAAAACTTCGCGTAACATTGGAACTAACTTTTTGCCAGCGGAAGCATCTGACTTATCACCCACATCATCACCCTGCTCACCTTCATCTTCTGTCGTATCAGAAACATCTCTCAGATTGTGTGCCTCATCTACAATTAGAAAACAACCAGATAGGGCGCGTTGTAGTAAGGTTATTTTCTGTTGTTGCTTTTTCTCGGGACTTAGGGTGGAAGATATCTGAGATAAAATATTTAGAACCATGTTGCGAAATGCAACATATCCCATTATAGCATAGCGTTTATTGATTAGTCTATTTACTCTTAGTTCAATCTCCCTCTTATCTCTTTCGTATAACATTTGGGTTAATTCAAGATAACGATTGCCAGTACATCCTTCATGAGAATTTGGCTGGTCATCTTTTCCAATTGTAAGTCTAGACGGGTCAAATATTGTTCTATAGAAACCAGGTTGAATTGCAGGTGGTGCTAGAATGTAAACCTTATTTTTCGGACTTAATTGTAAAAATGTCTCTGCAGCTAAGATAGCAGAACATGTCTTACCTACTCCTACTCCATGATAGAGTAACATGCCATTATAAGGTGTATTCGGTGACATGAATTGTGAAACGAATTTCTGAGAAGATGTATATTCAAATTCTTCAACATCGCAGACATTTTGTTCTAGGCTCTCATCAGTTATCTTGGGCTGCTTAGTTTCTCTAAATTCTCTTTTTCCTAGGAGTTTCATCAGAAATTTCTCATCTGTAATCTCGGGATATAGAGTGCCATCAATTTCTCTCTGGTCTTGACCTAATTCACGTATTGTCTGTGCCCTAACGGGAGCAGTATATCTTTGGAACTCTTCTAGTAGCTTATCTCGTTCCGAAGAATCGTTTTGCCCCTCCCAAGTTCCCTTGAATTGCTCCATTTGCTCTATAGACATAATCTTTCTGCTGTTCTCCTGTGTTATTTTCATTTAGAAGTTTTCCATCCAACTTATTTTTTATAACAGGAAAAAACCCTTTCAATAAACTGAACAGTTTTTCTATAATTATCTTCTTCTCCTGGTTTTCAGGCCTTAGAATTTTCACTGCCTCATCAAAATTCATCCATTTTAAATTACCAATTTCGCGAACCATTTCCTTATTGAGAGCATCAAATGAGATATCCCTGTTACCAGCATATTGTGCAATATAATACGAGTGTCTATAATGAACTCCGTTAGACCCGTAGAATTGTTCTATAAGCGGTGCCACATTCGTAACCTTGATAACTTCATTTTCCATAATACTAGTCTCTTCTCCTAATTCACGAAATGCGCATTGTATATCATGCTCATATGGGTCACGACGGCCTTTAGGAAATCCCCATTCAGGTGTCTTATATAACAACGGTTCTTGCCGGAGTAGGTCATTTAGTGTATATTTCTCACCCGTTTCCGTTTGTATCCCTGACCTCAGCTCAGCCAACTTCTGTTTTGATACAATGCGATCATGAGCATAACGTTTAGAATTTTCTGAATCTGACCCCCATAGCTCATGCCAAATATCATCAAATTTCATTGTTTCTAATTTTTTCCGCTCATCTTCCGTCATTCCACTTATTTGTTTTCTTATATATAAGGGGTCATTTAATTTATATTTTCCTCTCATTATATCCATGAAGCCAAGTGAATCTTTTCGTTGTATCATTAATACTTGTGGTTTAAGAGTGTTAGTTCCAAGATAGTCATTTGTTCTAGAACATATAGCTTGTGTCTGTGGCCATATTTCAGTTGAACCTAGCCAGCGGAATACTAGGACCCCATAACTTGAAACTGGTTCCGTACAGAAACGAAATGTGTGCCCGGTGCCTCCACAATTTGAACATGCGTGTGTGGTTTTATTTTGGTAAAACATCGCCATAATTACCTAAGAAACACCTTCGCGTCTTAGGTAGTGTTATTATACGTCTTAACATATATTAGATAGGAATGCACATTCCACCAGAAGTATGGGGTCCTTTTTTTTGGCATACAATTCACATAGCCGCGATGGGCTATTCCCAACAGCCTACTTACTCAGATAAAAAGGCTATGAGAGAATTTATTGAGTCTTTACAGTATATTATACCGTGCCCAGTATGCCGAACACATTATGTGTCTCACTTGGCGAAAACACCAATATCGGCATCATTAGATTCTAGAGCAGACTTGTTCCGTTGGACGGTAGACTTACATAACGAAGTAAACGTCATGTTAGGAAAACGGAAATACACAGAAACAGAAGTTATTCAGTTCTATACTAGACTTGGAGCACGTGGAAAGACGCCTGTCATCGGGGCGGATGACTTCATGGAGGCTGATAATCAAGCCATGTTGAAAGGTGTGGCAGCAGGATTAGCAGTCGCAGGGATTATAGGAGGTGTCATCTGGTACAATTTATCTCGTAATTAGTTAGAATGACTGGTTGCGTAGAAATTAAAACAAGTAAGTACCAAACTAGAAAATCCCCTGCATTTCATGCAAAGGATTGTAAAGATCTTACTAAAAAAGGAAAAGATGGCGAATATATTTCAAAGAAAGATGCCAGAGGTATATATAAATGGGTAAAGGTAAATGCCACTAGAAAGATGAAAGGAAAACACTATGACATCCATGATAACGGTGGAAGGCCCTTTCGCGTTGTGGTGAGCGACCACGGCGCTAAAGATAAAAAGGTAGCCATTTACAAGGATGTTAACGCAGGAACTTTAAAAGAAGAGGCAGATTACAGCAAACTCATAAAGGAACTTACAGTAAAAGAAGTCATTGTAGGAAAGAGCACTGGTAACGCAGAGGGAGCAGATCACAGACCAGATGAATCTCACCTTTTTTTAGGAAATTCGATCTTACTCCATGTTTCAGGAAATAAGTACATTCACATTGGTTCCAGTATCTATGAATTCCAGATGGATGATAAGGTAGACCATTATTTCTCTATGGTTGGTCGAAATGATGTTCCTTATCCGGTTTTACTAGGAACAGAAAATGTATATTTTATGCTTGAGGAAGACCATTGTTATTTGCCTAGAGAAATGCTACCGGCTAATCTTTCAAAAGCCCAGTGGGAAGATTGTTATACGTATTTCTATGGATGGACAAATCCAGTTGATGGAACACACAGAACTGACCAGGAGAGAAAGAAGGAAAGTTTAGAAAAACATGCTAAGAAAATGAAAGGTTATCGTTTGATACAAAAACGTCTTTTCTAAAATAATGTATTGGTTCGTAGTTTTAAACATTTCTCGATGGAGCAGTAATTCCTCGAGAATTGATTTCCTTATGATTATTTATATTTCTCAACGACAGATGGTTCCATTTCTATTCTTGTCATAGAGTTAGATGAGTGCCCCAGAAGAAGATTTATTTAATGGCCTTCAAATGCCAAAGGAACCTGCTAAGGAACCAAAGGAAAAGGCAAAGGAAATAATTCTTAAACAAAAAATGACAGATGACCAGATTAAGGCAAGAGAAGGCACATATTTTAGCGAAAAAGACGTAGATGAGATAATTGATTATGATGCAGACGTATACGCAGAGGACCCGGATGCTCCAGGTGGTAAGAAACTCTTGTTCAAACTTAGAAAAAATGTAATCCCACATGATTTGATAAAGCTGGCATGGAAGAATTTTTACAAGTCAGCAAATGCTTCTAGAAATCGCGGAGCGGCAGCTGGACCCATTGACGTCAAGTCTAAATACTGGACCCGACGCAAATTAAATAAGAAATCAATCAAAGGATGGTCTGCTCAATACATGGAAAAAGGCAAACTATCAAAGATGCGTGTAAACAATAATGTGTTCAGCAGTGTCTTGGGTTATTTCGAGAAGACGCCCTTTATGGGTTTACCTTGTCGCCTTACGAGCTATACCCAGTTGTATTTTGAACAATACAAGGGGGGGACACCTTATATAGAGAAAATAGATGACTTGTTCAAGAAATTAGTTCCAGACCGTTATGATGTACAATATAAGAGGGCTAAGGGAAATCAGGCATTCCAGATTGCAGATACATCTTTCTCATCTGTTACCATAAATCGTAATTTCCGCACAGGTCTTCATATGGACGCAGGAGATCTGAGAGAGGGATTTGGCAATCTATCAGTTATTGAACGTGGTAAATACAAGGGTGGTTACACGATATTTCCTAGATACAAGGTTGGTATTGACTTGAGAACAGGAGATTTCGTAGCAATGGATGTTCACGAATGGCATTGTAATACAGAGTTAAAAGAGGATGCTGATGACAAGAAATTCAATTCATCTATTCCAGAAATCTATAGAAATGACAAGGAAACAGGAACACAGGGTATCGATAAATTGTTTAGTCGTATTTCCTTTGTTTGCTATTTGAGAGAGAAGTTGGCAGATTGTAAGGCGAAAGACTCCATGCCTTATTACAAGCGCATTGGATATAATCCAAAGACAAATACATTATTAAAGAAAAAGTCTCAAACAAGAAAGAAGTCTATAGAATAGTATGAACGCTGCGCGTGGTGAAAAAATAGCAGAAGTCTTGAAGAATACAGAAAATTTAAGAAAATCACTGAAACTTCCAACTACAGCAAAAACGCCGAATGCACCAAAGGCTGAACCTAAAAACGCAGTTGGGCAACCCGTGGAAGGCTCTGGATTTATCAAGATAATTGGTTATTTAGTCGCTGGAATATTATTGGTTGCACTTATTCTATTAGCAATAGATCAATGGATCACACCTATATTCCAAAGAAGCCCAGGATCAGCTGGATATATACCAATACCCGGCACAGATACATCACAAGTTTTTTGGTTAACTCCAAGTGATGTTGATACAATTATCGTAGGTACGCCCCCACCTTCTTCCAGGGGAACTCCCCCACTATCAACTACAGTTATAGAAGGTCAGGATACATATAGTATAACAATGGATGTTTTTATACAAGATGAATATCCTCAATCACTTGGGGCAGGACAAAACCAGCGTGTGTTCTTCGTGCTTTCTCAAAGGCCTGAAAATCCAAGTATGAGAATTTCACTTGATAATGGAAAAAATACGGTAAATATAACATGTTTTGATACAAGTGGTCTACAGCAAACCGTTAAATTAGATAATGTTCCAATCCATGAACCTTTCCGGGTAGGTTTTACTGTATCTCCGTTCTTGCTTGAGGGATATTTGAATGGGCGCCTTGTTCAAACAAGGCAATTAAATAGTGTTCCGAAATCTCCAAGAACAGGTGATAAAATATTCGCTCCTGCTGATATTATCTTAGGTGGCAATGTTATGTCTACTGGCATTAAGGTCTTAAATATGAGATGTTTTGGATATAAGTTACCAGCATTTGAGATGTCTGGACGAATGGGAGATTTAATTAGTAAGCGTGTATTTGATAAGAAATCTGTAAGAGTTTAGTAAATTATTACATATCATGTCACTGAGTAATGAGGCGTAAATAGTACAAGCCCAAGAATTTAAAATGCAATGTTAGATGAGTACTCTTAGTTGGATATTATCCATATTACTATTATCAATTATTGTGTATTTTTTTCTTAGACTAGTAATATTCCCCAATCCAATTCAGGGTATTGGAGAAAACGAGTATGATTTAAATTTACCAACATCTGTCATATCAAATGAGCAACTAAGAGGCCCATGGACATCTGGTTCAGGATCATCATTGATTTTTTACATTAATCCTAAAATAATTGATAGGACCGCCCATTCTGGAAATGAATATGCTACGGTGGTTCAAATAGGAGAAAAACAAGCATTTCAGATTTTAATTGCACCCGACGCTGGTCGTGGACTATATATGGCACCTGCCCGTCTTCAAATATTTGTTGATAGGAAACACAAGCCTGAATACGCAGAAATACCTAATTTTCCTTTACAGCGCTGGACTGCTGTTGTAATAGTTAAATTCGGTAGAAGATTTAATATATATCTAAACGGAAAACTGGCAGTTACACATGTATCTTCAGCAATGCCCCTCTTTGACAATACTCAGTCATTGAAGGTAGGGGATCCAAGACTAGCTGGAACAATTTCTTTATTATCTCTTTCTTCTTATGCTATGACAACAGATGAAGTACGCAATTTAACAAGGGATACAGTTGATACATCAGGAAAACCATATATGCCATTTAATCTTCCGAAATTATTTTCTTCTATTTTCAGAGTTTTACCCCATGGATGGTGGTGTTCCGGTAGATGTTGTCAAAAATCAGCAAGAATACGGTCTACGGAAGAATGGTCAACACCTTACGCATAAAGTATTTCATATAGATAGAATGGAGCCGTCTTTTATAGTTTATACTCTTATTATATTACTTGTATTATATTTAGCCTTAACTATATCATACAGGTGGTTTATTGGAAGCGGGGACGAACAAGATTTAATTGTCTTCCCTGGAACTTTTAGAGATGGGCTTACAAGCAATGATAAGGCCTCTACAACATATTCCGGTTCGCAGATGTCTCAGATATATGGTGGGGGGGAATATTCTATAAGCACATGGATATATGTAACCGATTGGAATATAAACAAGGGTAAAAACAAGCCCTTTTTAGTATTGTCTGGTGGAAATAAAACGCCGTCCGGTATATTAACACTAATTATGTACCTTGGCCAATTTACAAATAAGTTGGGGGTTCGTGTAAGTTGTGAAACACAATACGATAAGGGGTTAAGACTAAAAGATGACTATGACAATATCGTATCTGGTAAAAGCCCATACAGCGACTCATCTGCAGATTTTAAAAAGTGCGATATTGAGCATGTAAACTTACAAAAATGGGTAAATATCACAGCTGTATTAAATGGAAGAACCCTAGACATTTACATAGATGGAAAACTTTCCAGGTCATGTTTACTTGATGGATTATTTAAGGTTGATGGGGATATTCCTACGCTAAAACTCGGCGGACCAGATGCATTTGGTGGATTAATAGGAATAACGCGTACCGCTAATTTCGCGTATTCTCCGGATAAGGTATATTATTACTACCAAAATGGACCATTTTCTAGATTTTCACTTTCTAGTCTAGATCCTGGTCAGTATTCTATAGATATTAAAAATGGAGGAACAACAATATTTAGTTCTAGTACTTAATACGGCAAATAACTAATTTCATATGTAAAAGTTAATATAACTTTTACATAAGTTAGATAGATGGAAGATACCAAGAGAAACTCTAACTCTGCGAATGGAGGCCTGGGAACAACTTCTGGACCCGTAATTCATGCACTGTATGGTATTTTATTTGCGATTATTCTGTATATCATCTTATATGTGTGTGAGGTTATATATGCTTATTTTATAAACTCTTCAACAAATCACGTAGTACTCTTTCCTAACACATATGTTTCCGGTTCTAAGATGTATACTGCCATACAAAATCCCAGTAATCCCAAAGCAAAAACCGTATATTTCTCTGATAATCAGCGTTCCGGTGTAGAATTTAGTTATGCTATGTTTATTAATATAAAGAGTGAAACATTTTCCT
>ENA-OSIY01001450-OSIY01001450.1-marine-metagenome-genome-assembly--contig:-NODE-1450-length-12639-cov-17.145518_pt1 | contig 12639 bp, 12 predicted proteins | sample MGYA00237884_ERZ534233 | MGnify/ENA primary metagenome ERZ534233 (study PRJEB26412, sample SAMN06343840) | marine metagenome | isolation source: estuarine water | place: USA: Columbia River Estuary... | reverse complement strand
GAATATTAATGAAACTTGCGTTGACATTTAGTGACTTTTAATCTAACTAAATAACAATTTCAGCTTCAGATTGTTTTAAATAAATTGATTTAATATTGGCTAAGTTCCGGGCAGGATTTTCACCAAAAACAGGTAAAAAGAGTCGGCTAAGTGGAAATAGTGGCATTTTATACCTAAAATGAGATAACCCGATTTCAAACAATTTCAGGGGGTGTGTTCATGACACAGCAGTGATTATATAAAACTTGTCTAAACCCAGGAATTTAGCCATTCATTTTTTCACAAGGAAATGACGCATTGTAATTGAACCACTTGTTTAATAGTAATACCCGAAAATAATATTCATTTCATCCTCACTGGTTAATCCGAAATTCACTATTTTATTTGTGGTATTGTTATAGGTCACCACACTAGTCAAGCCTTCGCCTGCTTTCAGCTGAATGGGTGTGGCAAGGTTGATTACTATGGGGTGCTCCCAATCTGTATTTTCATAAACGATCTCTCCATTTCTCGTTCCACCCAGAATTTTAATTTGGAATTTCTCACCCAACTTGTGAAAATGCGAGGTAAGTGTAATTACGGTTACTGGTTTGGTAAAAGTATAATCGGTGCTAATTGTTTTGCGTGAACTAGCCGGAATAGAAAAATTATAATTGGCAAAATTTATAGACTGCGCCTCTTTTACAACGTTTGCTTGTGACACTGTATACATATTGATATAGTTCTCGCCAGTTAAATTGGTAGTTTGTTTATTAAAATAATGGGCATTTAGGTCAAGCGCTGTAGCAGGGAGAACTTTCAGGGCAACGCCTGCAGGAAATGTATATGTTGTATTTACATCTGTCCCACCACCCAGAAATATATGATTCTGCATTTGTGCAAAAGTGATTATGTTGATACTAGCGTCTGCATTATACAAATCTCTCATTGTGTTTACGGGTGGTAAGGATGTAGTACTTTGGAAACCATATAAAACAAAATGGTGGCTGTTTGGCCGCCCTTGCATGGTAAATTTATTTACATACACCGTGGAAGTATTGGGGGTTTTTCTGTTTACAAACACTTCGCGTTCTGTATTGGGACTTACTGTGAACGTATTGATCGCTAATTGAAAACCTTCTGCAGCAGCGGGTGCCTGCATAGGTAAAAAAGCCTGAGTGCATGCTGTATTATTGGCTAGTACGGTTTCATCAACAACACTTCCTTTTTTAGGTGCCCCTTTTATGATCCATTGTTTGATAAATTCTATCTGTCCTAAGGACAAATTAGTCCCACCTAATGGCATTAAAGCGCCATATTGAGAAGTTGTCTGACAATCAATTTTCTTGTACAACAAACTACTTATATAATCACCCGGCTTTACCCTTACTAGGCCGGCTGTTTTTGCAGCCGCATTTTTTGAACTGATATTAATCAAATTATCGTAAGCGGTAGCTGAAGTTAATAGTAGATTGTGCTGAACATAGTTAGCATCGCTGGTAGAGGCATGACAACCACTTGTTCCACAGGAAGGTGTGAGAATATTATCCTGAATAATTGTCCAGGTATCTTTTGGAGAAGCGGTTACAGCAGCTGCTTCGTTAGTGTTTTTTGTGCAAGATTCTATGGAAAAAGAAAAAATGATCATTGACGTTAAAAAAATTGTTGTCCCGAAATATTTCATATGATAGTGTTTTAAAATATTTTAAAAAGTTAGGTAAAATCCTGTGAAATCGCGTTCTAAAAATTAGTTGATTTACCTTATTTTAATAATGTTGACTGTCTCTTTTCAGATAGTTTAAAATATGGAAATAAGGAAGATGTTGTACGGACATATTCTTGATAGCTCTCTAAATGACCCCATTTCTCCATCCCTGAAATTTCTAAAATCCTAACACCACTTATATAAACCAATAAAATATATGTAAAAAGTGGAGAGATTAAAGTGATATACTGCCAACTTGATAAGGATGAAAAAGACATAATGGAAATCCCCAACCATAAAGTAATTTCACCAAAGTAATTTGGGTGTCTTGAGTAAGACCAAAGTCCATGAGAAATAAATTGATTCTTATTTTCAGGATTTTTACGAAATATTGACTTTTGCCAGTCGGCAATCATCTCTACAACAAAACCAAAAATAAAGAAAAACATCCCTACATAAAAAAAACTATTTTGGACTACCCCATTTTTGCTTGCAATGGCAGTTAATGCACACATTGAACATAATGAAACCCACATTCCTTGGAAAGTCCATGCCATGAAAAACCTTGTTGGTGATGGTTTGATGGATGCAAATCTTTTATCTTCACCGCTTTTTTGAACTCTTGTAAATAAGAAGCTGCCTAAACGGATTGCCCAAACGATAATGCAAGAAGCTAATAGAATACTACCCATATTTACATTTATTGCGGAATAACTTTGAAAGCTTATATAAATCACAATGAATAAGTAGGTAGCGCTTCCTGTTAGGTCATAGAATTTCTCTGTTTGAAAATAATAGGCCGGAATAAACAAAAGCCATTGAATAAGAAAGGCAATCAATACGGCTTGCTGTATCATCTGAAGTCCAGTTAATAGCGCAATGCTATATGCAATAGAAAAAGCGATAAGGGAAAATAATAAATTAAGTAATGATTGCTTCATGATTCTTTAACTATTTCTAAATAGCATTTTTAAAGGGCTATAAAATATTTTAATAAATAAATTTATAAATAATAAATAAAAATAGATATACTGCTAAATAGATTCGATAGTGATTTCTTGTTTTAAGATAGGTTATATTATCCGGATACATATTAGTGAATAAACCTATGATCTCTTTTTTGAAAAGCGGTTTTATATTTATTTTCCAATCATCAGTTTGGTAAACAATTTTCCTAAACTTACTCCGAAAATAAGTGCTGGGAATACTCCAAATGATTAAAATGAGAAATATTATTTGCTTTTCTGTCATAATTAAAGGTATAAATAATTGCTTGTATTATTTTACATCTAATGCTTGAATTAAGAAAATGACATTCGCCATTACTACAAAAGGTGAAATTGAGACGGCTCCTAATATAGGACCCGTTTTTTACAATAAATCCCCGGGTAATTTGATAGAAGGTATGCTTGGATGTAGTTTTTTTCTTAATTTAGGTAAAATCAATTGTATGAAAAAAATCATAGGTTCTGTGACAGGCTTTTTTATGCTAGCCTTATTGAGCTTAAATAGTTTTGCTCAAGATGCGTATCAAGTTCCACCTAAAGAAATTGCTGACTTATTATTAGCAGCTCCTACCCCTTCTATTAGTGTAGATGGAAAAGCAAAGCACATGCTTGTGATGGAGCGTCCTTCATACCCTTTATTAGAAGAGCTTGGACAAGCTGAATTTAAAATTGCTGGTCTTCGTTTAAATCCAAATAATTTTTCGCCTACCCGTCAGAATTATATCAAAGGGATGACCATTAAAGTCATTGCTACTAATAAAGCTATAGCAATTAAAGGAATGCCTGCTACAATTGCCGCATTGAGTCCAACATGGAATCCTGCTGAAAATAAAATTGCATTTTACAATGTCTCTGCAAATGCCGTAGACGTATATGTGATTGATTTAACAAGTTTGACTTGTCAAAAAATAAATAAGACTGCTGCTAATTTAATTTTAGGCGCAAGCTTAGTTTGGTTAGATGACGCAACCGTGATGTATAAAGTCAATGTGAATGTTGCAAGTGCTTTAGCAAAAAGACCTATCACACCTAAAGGACCAACCATTCAAGAGAACTTAGGTAAAGCGGCACCTAGTGTTACGTATCAAGACTTGATCAAATCTCCTTATGACGAATATGTGTTTGAATTTTTAGCGAAGAGTCAATTGGTTAAAAATAAAAATGGAGTAGAAACAAAAGTCGGCGAACCTGCATTGACCAACAGCTTTGTTATTTCTCCTGATAAAAATTATATCCTTACACGTTCTTTAAATAAGCCTTTCTCGTATTTAGTAACTGCTTATGGTTTTGCATCTTCTATACAGGTATTGGATAAGTCTGGTGGATTAGTAAAAACAATTGCGCAATTGCCTTCTTCAGAGGGCACTGCGAGTGGTTATGACAACGTACAAAGTGCGCCTCGTGGTTTTGAGTGGAAGGATGACGAAGCTGCTACCATTGTCTATGCGATGCCTCTAGATAGTGGCTTGATTAAAAAAGCAGTGCCTTTTCATGATGCTGTGATGGCCATTGCTGCTCCTTTTAATGAAACACCTAAAGAATTATTTAAAACTGCTGCGCGTTTTTCTAATATCAGCTGGGGAGATGAAACATTAGCTTTAGTTACTGAAGTTTTAAGAACCAAACAACGCTATAAAGTAAGTGTGTACAATCATGCTGCGCATAGCTTAACAACTTTATATGAAAGAAGCTTAACAGATGCCTATAGCAATTTGGGGAATCCTGTAACACATAAAAACAAATTCGGTAAAGACGTTATTGCCACAGTGAATAATGGTCGTGGTGTGTTAATGAACAATACCATTGGCGCTTCTGATAAAGGGGATCTTCCTTATTTATCTATCTACAATTTAGATACAAAGACAAACGGGATCATTTGGCGCAGTAATGAAGATTGTTTTGAATATGTAGTGGATGTATTAGATCCTGCTACTTTAAAAATCATCACGCGTAGAGAAACTGAAAAAGAAGTGCCTAATTATTATTTAAAAGCACTGCAAGCAAACACTTCTGTTGCAATAACTAGTTTCAGTAATCCTTTTGCAAGCATGGAGGGGGTGACCAAAGAAAAAATTAAATATAAAAGAGCTGACGGTGTAGCTTTAACAGGCGACTTGTATTTACCTAAGGGATACAATAAAGAAAAAGATGGTCCTTTGCCTACATTACTTTGGGCTTATCCTAGAGAATTTACAAGTGCTGCCGATGCAAGTCAGATCAGAGGTAACCAACATAAGTTTACTTTGTTAAGTTGGGGTTCTCCTGTATTTTATGTTACACAAGGTTATGCGATCTTAGACAATGCAGAAATGCCGATTGTGGCTACTGCTCCTGACAAAAAACCAAACGATGATTTTGTCAATCAATTAATTCTAAATGCAACCGCTGCGATTGATAAATTAGTGAGCATGGGTGTAAGCGATCGTAATAAATTTGCAATTGGTGGACATAGCTATGGTGCATTCATGACGGCAAACGTATTAGCACATAGTAATTTATTCAAAGCAGGGATTGCGCGTAGCGGTGCATATAACAGAACTTTGACGCCATTTGGATTTCAAAATGAAGACAGAACATTCTGGCAAGCACCTCAATTGTATTTAGACATGAGTCCTTTTGCACATGCTAATAAAATCAAGACGCCTATTTTATTAACGCACGGTGAGATGGATGACAACACCGGTACATTCCCAATCAATAGTGAGCGTTTATATGCAGCCATTAAAGGTCACGGTGGTACAGTTCGTTTTGTATACTTACCTTATGAAGCGCATGGATACAGGGGCAAAGAAAATGTATTGCATTTATTGTATGAACAAGGTCGTTGGTTGGATAAATATTTAAAAGGCAAATAAAACCGAAATCAACCGATTTCACGGGGTGTTTTTCGCACGTGAGAAATAGATGGACATCTTTAAAAAATTACTTTTTGATTAATTCAAAATAAGTGACTTTAAATCTATCCTTAACGAGCCTCCTTGCACCTTTACTTTTTTTATTGCATCACAGAAACCCTCTGAATTTAATTTGAGTACTTTATTAATTAAATTGCCTAAAAAGTGCTTTATCTGCATAAAAAGTTCCAAACGGAATAAGTGAAGCTAAAAAAGCCATAAAGATTTTGAGTATGTTCCAGCGATGTAAAAATGAAACTTGAAGTAGTAAGACGATATAAAGAACAAAAAGAATTCCATGAGCCAAACCAACAATGTAATTGGGCTGTGGGATAGAAAATTTGTATTTTAAAATCATCGTAAAACCTAAAAGTAAATACGAACAACCTTCCATAAATGCTACAATTCGTAGTCTCCCCAATGCCGTTTTCAATAATTTATTTACCATATAATTATATATAAAGTACTATTTTAGTAAAATACCGATCTGTGAAAGTACAAATAACTAAGAATATGAAAACAAGTCTTTCAGTTTGCATCATAGCCGTTCACATTCTTTAACGACATACCAACTTATGAGAGATTTAAAAGCCGGATTATATATCAATAGCACTGCCGCGTTGATTGGCAGTTTATTCGAGAATACAAATATTCTGATCGTTCAACACAATGAAGAAGGAAGTTTAGGGTTTGTAACCAATAAATCATTTGAAAAGTCATTGCATGAACTAATCGAATTCAATCACAGTAAACCATTTCCACTGATGGATGGCGGCCCTGTTGATAGAGAACACCTTTTTGTATTGCACAAGCGACCCGATCTCATTGATGGAGGTGAACAAATACCCAATGGCCTTTATTTAGGTGGAAATATGGAGCAGGTGATTGAAGCCATCAATACCAAAGACGCCAATCCACAAGAGATTCAACTTTTTATAGGTTATTGCGGATGGGATGTGGGAGAATTAGATGCAGAAGTGGAAGAAGGAAGCTGGACATTCAGGTTATGAAAATTTATTACAAGATTTAAGGTTTTGATTATCAATATGTTGAATATTTAGGATACCGAAATCAAACGACTTTGAACAAATTAGTGATGTAATCATTACAAAAGGGAATCTAAATTATCATTTTGTTATTTAAATTTCTTAATCAAGATAAAATTTTTTAGTACTAAAATGATACTTATTTTTAATTTCAAACTAAAAAACTCAAATGAAAAAACTACTATGCATTGCATTAATGATTTCTACTTTATTTGCTTGTAATAACAAACAAAATGAATCCAAGGTTGATGAAACAATATCAACCGTAGCGAGAATTGACGACAATTATTCTCAGATGGTTAAAAAACATATCCTAGAAGATTACACAAAAAATGATTATGCCAAATTTGATGAAATAGTATCGGATTCAGCTAAAATTTATTTCAATTCTACTACACCTATGAGTAAATCGCAATGGAAAGAATTGGCACAATTACATCATGTTTATTTTGACAGTATTAATTGGGAAAAGAATGATTTGTATGTAAAAACAGACTCTATAATAAAGGATGAAAAACATGAAAACAATTTAGTTAAAGCTGGGAATATATATACGCTAGTTTGGTTTACTTGGAATGGTATTGGTAAGACAACAAAAATTAAAGTTGCTAATCCTGGGCATATTATATTTAAATGGGAAAATGATAAAATAGCTATAGCAAGATTTTCTTTTGATCCTACTGCATTAAAAGAAGAAATAGCAGCTTCTCAAAAAAAATAATTAGTACATTTTAAGTCTATATAAAACCAAAAAATAGAAAAATGAAAAAAATATTATTCTTAGGTGTGATGATATTAATATCAACTTGCATCTTTTCTCAAACTGTCAAAAAAGGAACTTTATTAGGACTACACAAAGGCACTGTAACCTTAAGCCCTAATGTGACTATGGCACAGTTCAAAGATTACTACTTTAATGTATATGGTGCAGAATTCACCAAACTTTTTAAAGTGAAAATGTTAGAAGTTGCTGGCGTAAGAGGTGTAGATGCTAAAAAAAATGATAATGAAATGGCTGTACTATACATTTTTGAGCCAAAAGCAAGGGACATCTACTTCGGTGCTGATGGCAAATTAAATAAAATTGGAACCGACTTGTTTGCTAAACTAAAAACCTATTCTGATGAAGCAAATAAACTAGGAAAAATTTCATCTACCTTTACTGATTGGGAAATTCAATAAATCTTTTAAGTTTTAAAAATACAAAAGAGCTTTCTAGAAATAGAGAGCTCTTTTTTTATTGCATAATTTACCGAAAGCAGTCAAAATAAGGAGGCTCAGAAAAAATAAAGAACGTTTCTGAGGAACATATTGACGAGTGTAACAGATACTGTAAAAAATTTGTTGAGAACCTATTATCATTAGCAAAAACTAAATCACGTCCGGCAATAAATAAGGCGCACGATAATCCCTGCTTAGCATAGCATTCGCTTCGTTTTCACCTTCGCCTATAAATCTCTCTGCTACTGGATCAAATTGTAATTGGCGCTCTAAGCGGTAGGCAATATTTCCTAAGTGAGCTAATGATGAAGACAAATGGCCTGTTTGAACAGGTCCGTTTTGAATACTCATATCTCTTGCTCTAACCGCGTCAAACCAGTTTTGAAAATGCAATCCTAATTCGCCAGTTTCGCTACGGCTAGGGCCTTTCTCTTTTTTCTCACCCAAAAAAGTTTCATAAGTGCCATATCCTTTTACCACCATATAGCCTTTTTCTCCATAAAAAATATTACCCACACTTGCGCCATCTTCTGAATTAGTATTCCAGTTTCTAACTTCAAACTGAATCATCTTTTTTTGTTTGGGATAATGATAAATAGAGGTTTGTATTTCAGGAACTTCTTTGCAATCATCCCATAAAAACTTACCACCCATTGAAGTGATTTTTTCAGGCAATTGGTCTACACCTAAACCCCACATACATAAATCTGTTTCGTGAATACCTTGGTTGCCTACGTCACCATTGCCATAATTCCAATGCCAATGCCAATTATAATGTACTAAGTTTTTTGAGAACGGACGCATCGGAGCAGGTCCACACCATAGGTCGTAATTTAATCCTGCAGGTATTGCCGAAATCCCTTTGTTACCAATATCTGGACGCCTACGATATACTAGTCCGCGAGACATATAAACGCGTCCTATCAAACCTTCTTCTAAATGTTTTACGGCTTCGCGAATAGCAACAGAACTACGTAGTTGAACGCCGTGTTGCACAATACGATTGTATTTGTATGCAGCTTCAATCATTTTTTTACCCTCATGAATATTATGAGTAGCAGGCTTTTCAACATACACATCCTTGCCAGCCTGACATGCATAAATTGTTAAGAGCGCATGCCAATGATTGGGTGTGGCAAGTGTAATAGCATCTATATTTTTATTGTCGAGAATCTTTCTGTAGTCTTGTTCAATGGCTACTTTTTTGCCGTATTTTTTTTGAAAATTGGCAGCCGCTTCATTCAGTACAACCATGTCTGGATCACATAGTGCTACTACTTCTACATTTGATTTTGCCGACAAATTCATGATTTCTTCTACATGTGATTTGCCCCTTCCATTTAAGCCTAGTATTGCTACGCGAATTCGGTCGTTTGCGCCAATTATACTTGAATGAATAGTATTAGCAGGTTCGCCCATGGCAAAAGCGGTAGGCGTAACAACGGCTACAACGGCTCCTTTAGCGGCCGATCTTAAAAAAGATCTTCTTGAATTATTTTTATTTTCCATAATTGAATATAATTAATTAAATTTAAATCATGAAAAAAATACTCCTTATAATGCTTGTTTTTCTTGGGGCTTCAACAATATTGTTTGCCCAAGAACCCAAACTCAAAAAGATATTCAATGGTAAAAATCTAAATGGATGGAAATTGCCGCCAGATCTAACTTGTTGGACAGCAAGCCGTGGTGTGTTATTTGTAAAAAATAATGCCGAGAAAAAAGGAAGTAATTTATGGACAGAAAAAAACTACCAAAATTTTATAATAAGTGCCGATTTTTTAATGGGTGACGGCACTGTAGATTCAGGCATATTTCTGCGTTCAGAAAACGATCAAATTCAAATTGGCATTTCAGGATCTTTAAAACGAGACTTAACGGCTTCTCCATATTTACCTAAATTAAAATATCCGGTAGAAGCCAATGTAAAAGATATTTTAAAACCAACAGATTGGAATACAATGAAAATAAAAATGGTAGATAAAACCTACACTGTTTGGTTAAATGGCAAAGAAGTAATGACATATACTTCAAAAGATATTCCTGCGTCTGGCCCTATTGGTCTTCAGTTACATCCTGGAAATGAAATGTCAATTAAATATCGAAATATTCGATTAGCAGAATTATAAAGATTGATAATGAAAATTGTTATTGTAGATGGGTTCACGAAAACCTTAGGTAGCAAAGGACCCACGATTTAACGTAAGTCCATTATTTTAATAAAGCAAGGCCGGGATTTGAACCCTGGACCACAGGGTTATGAAGATTTTTTGAGAAAATGAAGGCGTTGATTTGTAATGGGTTATGTTTTTGGAAAACCGAAAACGACCGGTTTCAGTCGAATTCAGGGGGTGTTTTCCTCACGCAGAGGTTATTTAGATTATCATTATAATATGGTCTCATTTGCAAGATGTTTATATCGTAATTATTAATTAAATTTAGTTTCAACTATAAAAAAATGGAAGTACACCACCCTCATCATCTATCTCATAAAAAAAAATGGAATGAATATATTATAGAATTTTTGATGTTATTTGCCGCAGTAACATTAGGATTTTTCGCAGAAAATGTTCGTGAACATCAAGTTGAAAGGCTAAGAGAAAAGGAATTTATCCATACCTTAATTGAAGATCTTAAATTGGATAAAACCAACTTAGAAAAAGACGTTGAAATTAGAAAAAGTAATGAAGCAAATTTTGATACTTTAATAAGGATATTAAAATCGCCCAATTATTCAAATGAAATAGGACGTATTTACTATCTAGCTAGAATCGGATCAAGAAAGAATCACTGGTCATATAATGATAGAACCATTCAACAATTAAGAAATTCAGGTAATTTTAGATTAATTAGCAATGTAGAAATTTCAGATAAAATACTACAATATGACCTTTTCATGAGACAGGTTTTATACCTAAATGACCATGAATATAATATAATTATGGCCGATTATAGAAAGCAAGTAATGGTCGTATTCAACCCACTAGTTTTTCAGGAAATGCAAAGAGAAGATTTTTTTGAATACCCTGAAGGAAGCCCTAAATTATTCAATAACGACCCAAACCAAATTAATTTACTGGCTTCTCATGCTCATTATGTAAGAAATCACACCGGATTGGTTAGAAAAAAAGAAATCATATTAATGAATGAGTCTTCAAAACTGATAGAGTTTATTAAAGACGAGTACCATTTAAAGTAAGACCTTGCCTTATTTAGGGTTAGTTTTTAAGAAAAAAAACCAATTTGCGCAAATAGAAGGTCTTAGGTTTACGCACGTATTAAATATAAATTATTTTTATTACATGTATCTTTTGATACAGAGTTATCGTGACAGAAGAAAAATAAAAAACTAACAAAAATAAAAAAAAATGAAATTATTTTTTACACTTTTGATAATAAGTTTCGTATTGTCTTTCCAATCAGGAACTACCAAAAATAATACAAGTACTACTAACTATGAATTAGTAAATAACTGGCCTGAACTAAGTAAAAATTATTATTTAGGTCAACCAACTGGCATTGGTATTGATAAAGATGATCATATATTCGTTTTTCATAGAGCAGGGCGCAAATGGACTTCCCCATTCCCAGACTCGCCTATTTCAAACAATACAATACTTGAACTTGATAACGAATCTGGTAAAATCATCAATTCTTGGGGAGCTAACTATTTCATTATGCCTCACGGGTTGACAGTAGATAAACAAAATAATATTTGGTTAACAGATGTGGCACTTCACCAGATCTACAAATTTAGTCATGATGGAAAATTACTAATGAAATTAGGAGTAGCAAAAGTACCGGGTAATGACTCTTTACATTTTAATCTCCCTACAGATATTGCGGTAGCCGATGATGGCTCGTTTTATGTAAGTGATGGCTACGGTAATAGCAGAGTGGTAAAATTTTCTTCTACAGGAAAATACATCAAATCATGGGGAACTTATGGTAATAAACCTGGAGAATTTATAATACCTCATGGAATAGCTCTTGATAAAAACAATACTATATATGTTGCAGACAGGCAAAACAATAGAGTTCAATTATTTGATACAAATGGCAATTTTTTAAAGGAATTAAAAAATGATATGCAGGTTAAACAACTGCCCTCAATTGCTATTGATAATTTAGGCCGTCTCTTCGCCATAGACTATGATCCAACAAAGAAAAAAGATAGTACAATAAATGGTTCAACAATTTTTGAAATTGATTCATCTCAACATGCAAAAAATCATTTTGGAGCTACTGGCTCCGCTGAAAGAACTACTTCCTGGTTCCATGATTTAGCAATTGATAGTAAAGGTAATATTTACGTTGGTGATATTATCGGAATGAAGATTTTGAAATTTAAACTTAAAAAATAATTTAATATTTACTCTTTTTCCCTGTAAACAGACTCAATATTAAACTAATAATACCCCCTACCCACATTTCTTTCCAATTCGGTAAGAAATGACAAAAACCTGCTCTCCGGAGGAAAGCTCCCGTCCAAACACTTCAATAATTTGTTTTGCCATAGTAAATTTCATGTAACCCTCTGCGTGAGGAAAACGCCCCCTCAAATCGTATAAAATCAGTCAATTTCGGTTTTTCCAAAACATAACTAACTACAAATCACGCCTTCATTTTCTAATCCACTGCTCACCCACACTTTGGTATTCACTCATTTTCCACTTACCATCTAGCTTTTTATAAGTGCCTATAGATGAGCCTGAAAATAATTTTTCGTATTTTGCATTATACCTTGAGTAATAAAATTCAGCAATTACAAGTTCATTTGAAATTTT
>ENA-OSIY01001449-OSIY01001449.1-marine-metagenome-genome-assembly--contig:-NODE-1449-length-12648-cov-11.785618_pt1 | contig 12648 bp, 5 predicted proteins | sample MGYA00237884_ERZ534233 | MGnify/ENA primary metagenome ERZ534233 (study PRJEB26412, sample SAMN06343840) | marine metagenome | isolation source: estuarine water | place: USA: Columbia River Estuary... | reverse complement strand
TGAAATTAAGGCTACTAAGTTTCTGTTGACAAACCAATATTTCAAACACCCTTTGCGCAAGCGGAGGGTGTTTTTTTTAATTTGAATTTGCCTTTTTAATTTTAGGATCGATAAATTCCCAATCCAATACTTGTGGGTGCATGTGTTGCTGCTTAGCAATTAATTTCATTTGCGAAATGATTGCGGGATTTGCTAATGCAATATTGTTTTTTTCAAATGGATCCTTCGCGATATCATATAACTCCCAATTTCCTAATGGATTTTTTCGAACATTCATTTGAACGCCCTTCCAATTGCCTAATCGCACTGCAATTTGCCCCCCATTTTCTGGATATTCAAAATACATGAATTCATGTTTTGTTTGTGGCACTTGCTTACTTAATAAAGTGGGCAATATAGAAACCCCATCCATATCCTTCAATGGCTTCCCTGTTAAATCGGCCAATGTGGGCATAATATCATACTGTACTGACAACAAATCGGAAGTTGTATTTTCCTTTATTTTGCCAGGCCATCTTGCAATGAAGGGAACACGAATCCCCCCTTCATATACTTCCATTTTAAGGCCTCTGAAGCCACTTACGCTATTAAAGAACTTTGTATCCACCCCAGCTGAAAAAGTGGCTCCATTATCGCTCGAAAACATAATTATGGTATTCTCATCTAAGCCCAAGGACTTAATCTTATTCATGATAATTCCCACTTGTTCATCCAAGAAACTGATCATGGCCGCATAAGTACTTAATGGATATTTATTAGGCGCATAACCCTTGTCACCATAATAAGGCTGCTCGTCAAATTGTCCAATATACTTTTGTACATATTCGGCTGGCGCTTGTAATGACAAATGCGGAATGGTATAAGGTAGGTAAAGAAAAAAAGCGTTGCTTTTATTTTTTTCAATAAAGCCTAAAGCCTTTTCAGTCATTTTCGCTGGTGCATAATCCTTGCCACGATATTTTTCAAAATCAGCATCCGTTGCAGTGGCAGGATTGATAGACGAATGCACATTGATAAATGGATTGTTTAATGTATCCCAATGATCATTCTCCCATAAATGAGTAGGATAATAATTATGCGCTTGCTTTTGATCTAAGTAACCATAATAATAATCAAACCCTTGCTTTAATGGAGTGCCTGTAGTTCCAGTAACACCCATACCCCACTTTCCTACCAATGCAGTTGCATATCCTCTTTCTTTCAACATTTTAGCCATGGTATAAGCGCCTTCATGCAAAGGCATTTGTCCACCTTCTTCATTATCTGCAAATCCACCTAATTCATAATTACCTCTGATATAAGTATGTCCTGGATTTTTTCCCGTCATCAGCATACAACGCGACGGCGCACAAACTGGCGCACTACTATAATGTTGCGTAAAGCGCATCCCTTCTCGGGCCATTTGATCCAAGTAAGGCGTTTTTATTTTTTTTTGTCCGTAGGACCCTAATTCCCCATACCCCAAATCATCCGCATAAATATATATAATATTAGGCTTCCCTATTTTTTGCTGTCCTTGTAGGAAGGAAAAAATAAATACACAAAACGAAGTAAATACTATTTGTAAAAAATGTTTTTTCAAAGTATTGCTATTTAAATTAAAGCGAATAAAATACAATTTACTTTTTTTTGAACAATTTTCATAAAAGTAATTAAAAAAAGGAGCGGCGATTATACAAGTATAATCGCCGCTCCTAAATTATAAAACCTAATTGTTCAAATTACCTTACATCCCAGAACAACTTAGTTGATAAATTATCATTCGCCTTTACAGCGTTGTAATTGGTAACATTATATACGCCTTCACCACTAGGATAAAACCATCTAGTAGGTGTTTTAGCTTGCGCGGTAGCATCATCCTTTAATGTTAATTTAACTAATTTTAATCTTCTAGTTTCAGCCCAGTTCTCTAAAGACTGAACTACATTAAAATGAATCCACTTTTGATACGCTATCAATGTCCACTTAGCTGCTGTTGTAGTTGCAGCAGTCCAACTAATTGCTGGCTTAGCTAAATAAGCATCCAATTCGGCAGTTGTTAAAGCAGCAGCAGTACCCGCAGTATTATCACCACTTAATTTTCTTACATTAAAGTAAAATTCAGCTGATTGTCTAACCCCTGTTTCATAAGCAGCTTGTGCAGCTGTTGCATTCCCAGATTTTACATATGCTTCCGCTTTTAAGAAACTCACTTCAGCAGCATTAATTAAAACGCCAGGGAAAAATCTATTGCGACTTAATGTAGAACGATTATAAATCGCTATAGTACCACCTGCGATTAACTTATCTTGATCTGAATTGATAGCCATTTGATCTAAACCAGTGTATACCCCAGCAGTAGCTTTTGCTCCAGGCTCAAACAAGATTCTTAATCTTGGGTCAACATTGGTATTCATATGATCAATCATATTTTTATTCGCAATATTACCGTTCCAATCTTCTAAACCAGTTTGAAAACCACTAGCATTCAAACCTGTGTTTAAATCTTTGATATTAATTTGTATATTATCAGTATTGGATGATGCAACTGGATATGAAGTTGGGTTTGATAAAATTGCAGCAATTTCACTTGTTGCTCTTGCACTCATTGATGCGACATCTGAAACTCTCGTTAACAATCTTAATCGTAAAGAATTACAGTATATTTTCCACTTCGTTAAACTACCTGCATTCACAAAATCTTGATTTGTAAACCCTATTTGCGCTGCAGCAGTTAAAGTAGTGGTAGATAATTGATCTGCAATTGCTTTTAAATCATCTAACATTTTAGTATAAACTGCAGTAGCCTCATCATACTTAGGTAATGAATTCATGTAGTCACCGCCATTGGTGCTTAATTTACCAGCATCTGTAAATGGAATTGCGCCATGCAAATCCACCATTTTTTGCGTGTAATCATACAAATAAATGGTAGCTGCTGTTATGAAAATTTTCTTTTCAGTTTGCTCTGTTGCAGGAGTCGCAGCATAAATTTTTTGCAATTCTCTGAATTGTGCTAATAAACTGTAATACGACCCCCAGTTTGCAGCAATACCTGCATCACCTGGTACATACATTTTATCCACATTAGTAAAGCCAATTGCGTTTGTGTAACGATTTGTAGATGTTCTTAACACAACAAAGTAGTTGTAATAAGCAGGGATCACATAATCAGAATTTGATTTCAGAAAGCCTGCAAATTGCTTTTCGATAGTTGAAACAGATATCTTGGAAGGATCTGCATAGCTACCTGCGAAATCAGACTTTTTACAAGATGCTACTAACACAACAAGTGACAATAGCATCAATTTTAGAAAGTTTTTCATGTAATTATTTTTATAAATTATATTTTGATGTTTCATTTTTGTATTGTTTAAAGTTGCTTTTTAAAGTTTAAAAAGAAGCTCTTAACATTACGCCATAGGTTCTGCTCGATGGGTTTGTACCCACATTGCTTACGTTTTGGTACCATCTTGAACCTGCTGTTGTTTGCTCAGCATCTATATCTTTTATTGTTCTATACAAATAGAATAAGTTTCTTCCAAATACAGACAATCTCAATTTGGTTGCACCAATTTTCTTAGCAATGTTTGAACCGAAATTGTAACCAATAGCAATCTCTCTCATTTTCACGTACGTGTTTTCTTGAATGTACAATGAGTAACGAGAATTACTATACATTGGTCCACCCCAGTTATAAGTGTTCCAGTAATAATATGCTTGCGAAACTACTTTATCATTTGGTGTGCCATCCGATTTAACACCTGGCATTAACATACCATCATTGTAAGTTACCCCACCTGATGTATAAGTTAAACCACCGCTTTCCTTATCCATAAACTTCAAACTCTCTTTAGTTAAACCTCTACTTGTCATCCAGTTGATACCTGTTGGCATCACTGAACCACCAATTCTGAAGTCCATTAACATGTCCAAAGTGAAATTCTTATAAGTAAAGCCATTGATAAATCCTCCAGTTACTTTAGGCATTGCATTACCATATTTAACCATCTTGCTACCATCTAATAAATAAAGTCCATCAGATCCAACAACCATATTCCCTTTTGCATCAGTTAATACTGGATGTGCTAAAAGGTCTCCCATAGGTTGTCCAACTTCAGAAACTAATTGCGCAGCGTTACCATCATAATCAGCATGTAATAATCTTGTTAATCCAGTAGCTAGTTTTTCAACTTTATTGGCGTTTTTAGCCATGTTGATAGTAGACTCCCACTTAAAGTTGCTATTTTGAATGATGGTACCATTAATAGCTAATTCAATACCTTGGTTTCTTAAGGTACCTATATTAGTTAAAATAGAAGAAGCACCAGAAGCAGCTGGTAATGTTAGACCTAAAATTTGATCTACGATTTGAGCATTATAATAAGATAAATCTAAACCAAATCGGTTTTTAAAGAATCTTGTTTCTAAACCAAATTCAATTTCACGTTTTTCTTCTGGGCGGATCCCGTCATTTCCAAAACCACTAGTTGGGATTTGTGTAAATAATACTGGATTAGAACCAGTTTGAACGCCTAACGTACTTTGGTTGTAAGCGATATTTGCAGAATACATACCAGGATAGTTACCTACCACACCCCATGATCCTCTTAATTTACCATAAGTTAACCATGATGGCATTTCAAACGCATCAGAAAATATGAAACTTGAGTTCACTGAAGGATAAATAAAACTATTATTATTAGGGTTCATTGTTGAAGTTCTATCACGACGTAATGTTGCTTCAGCAAATAAGTAGTTTTTATAACTACCATTTAATGTACCAAGAAAGGCATCTTTCACTAAACTATTTCTTGATGAACCACTTGTTGCAGTATTAACAGATGCAGCAATATCATATAAATTTTCAGTACTTAATCCACCACTAGTCGACCTAGACAATGATGTACTTGTTTCTTTAGATGCAGTATAACCACCAGTTGCATTAATTTCGATATCCTGTCCAATCTTATTCGTATATGTCAACAAGGCGTCTGTGTAATTAATCATATTTGAATAATTGCTCATGCCAAATCCACCTGAATAACCATAAATCAAAGGTCTTTCATTTCTGGTTCTATTTTCGGTTTTCATATTTGTGAAATCAGTTGAAACCCTTGATCTGAATTTTAAGTGATTTGTAATTTGCCATGAATTCGTAACACTTGAAATTAAACGATTACTTGATTCATCTGAAGTATTTGCAATTACACGATACATGTAATCAGCAATATCTCCTCTGAAATTTGAGTAAATAATATTTTCACCCGGTGTGATACTTTGACCAGTAGCTCCTTGTACATATCTATACCCTTTACTAGTTAATACTTTATCTTGGTACCATTCACCATTGTCAAAAATACCAATCATACCTGTGAAGTTATTCAATAAACGATCTACTGAATAAGGACGATTATGGGTTGTTTGATTAATCAAATTAACCATGATATCTGTAGTAAAGTTTTTGCCAATTTTAAAATTAGTGTTCAAATTCGCAATATTCTTTTTGTTTTTTGCACCCACACTCACACCTTCGTTTTCAGAATGTGTTAATGAAAAACGGAAGTTTGCATTATCAGTCGCACCTGATACTGCAATTGAAGTGTTATTATTTTGAGCATCCTGAAATAAACCAGCATAGTTATTTGTTTGCGCAACATATGGACGAACCTTGCCATCCCACGTTAAGATATCTTTGCCATCAAACTTAGCACCAAAGTTGATTGAAAATCCAGGAAGCGCTCTCATTTGTTGACCATTTACAGTATAGTAAATAAACCCTGCTGCATCTTGACCACCATTACTTACGTTTAAAGGTGCACCTGCACCTCTTACGTTTTGGTATTGAGGTAAATAAGCAACTTGATCAACGCTAATGTTTGATGTAAAATCAACACCTAAACCTTTTTTACCAGTTTTAGCACCAGTTTTGGTTGTAATTAAAACTACCCCATTTACCGCTTCTGCTCCATATAATGCAGCTGCAGAGGCACCTTTTAAAATAGAGATATTCTCAATGTCTTCAGGGTTAATATCTAATAAACCATTACCTCTGATTCTTTGGTCTCCCCAGTAATCATTATTACTTACCTCACCATCACGAATAGGCACACCATTCATAACAATTAAAGGTTGTGTTTTACCAGAGATAGAACTTAAACCACGAATAGAAATATTTACAGCACTTGTTGCACCACCTGGAGTTGCACCAATGGTTACTCCTGGAGCTTTACCATACAATGCAGTTGCAAAGTTGGGAGAAGCTGCTTGTACTAAACTTGCAGAGTTAATTGTTGTAGTTGCATAACCTAAAGCTTTTTTATCCTTAGTGATACCTAAAGCCGTAACTACAACTTCTGCTAGTTCATTTTGACTTGAAGCCAAAACAACATTTACAGTGGTTTCATTTGCACCTACCTGAACTTGCTTAGTTGCATAGCCAAGAGATGAAACTTCTAATGTTACAGCACCATTAGGAACTGTTAAAGTAAATTGACCATTTTCATTTGAAACGGTTTTTGCTTTAGAACTTTTAACGGAAACTGTTGCCGAAGCAACTGCTTTGTTTTCAGAACTAGTTACCTTACCGGTAATTTTTCTAGTTTGTGCATTTGCTAATAGACCCCATAATAATAATGGTACGGTCAAAAAGCGAAGTAATTTGCGCATAATTTTTAGGGTTTGATTAATAAAATAGTTCAATCGTACCCTAATGATATAACATTTATTAATAAACCCTCAAGAACTAATTCTATTAAAGAATTAATACAACTTATTACCCATAATTAATACTATTACACGATTAATTAGTTAATGTGTAATAGGTACGCAACTATAAATTAATTATAAATTATTTTTCTTCATCTGCTCCACTGCATAATTAGCAGCGCGGGCAGTTAAGGCCATGAAAGTGAGTGAAGGATTTTGGGTACCCGTGCTTACCATGCAAGCGCCATCGGTCACAAAAACATTTTTACAATGGTGCATTTGATTCCATTCATTCAATAAGGAAGTTTCAGGATCCTTTCCCATGCGTACACCACCCATTTCATGTATGTCTAAACCAGGCGACTGTTTGGTATCCCAGGAATGAATATCCTTGCAACCTGCAGCATCTAATAGTTCACTACCTGTTTGTAAAAAGTCCTTTAATAATAATTCATCATTGGCATCATAGTCGATACTTGTTATTAATTGCGGAATACCCCATGCATCTTTTTTATCCGCGCTTAATCGAACATGATTGGTTTTTTTAGGCACTGTTTCCCCTTGCATCATCATGGATACATGCCATCCCCCTAATTCAGTTGCTTGTTCCTTAAATTCAGCACCAACGCCTTGTGCAGATGCAAGGCCACGAGCTGCACCAAAAAATACCATATAGCCTCTTTGAAAATCAGTTTCTTGTTTATGGACATTTCTAAAATTAGGCATCATGGGTTGTGTAGGACGACGACCATAATAATATTTATCTAAGGGTCCATCAATATTTGCAGCCAAGCCCCCGCGATAATTATGAAATGCCACATACTTTCCTAGCAAACCGTTATCATTTCCTAATCCATTCGGGAATCGCTTTGAAGTGGAGTTTAATAAAATTAAATTAGTATTGAGTGTGGCAGCATTTAAAAAAATAATTTTAGCATAATACTCTGTGACTTTTTTTGTTTCACTATCAATCACTCTTACACCTGATGCTTTTTGACTTGCTTCATCATAAATAATAGAATGCACCACCGAATTCACCTGCAATGTTAAATTACCTGTTTTTTGTGCCCAAGGAATAGTAGATGCGTTTGAACTAAAATAACCTCCGAAAGGACAGCCTCTTTCACATAAGGACCTTGCTTGACATTGCTGCCTACCCTGTTCAATATGTATGGGTTGTGGCACTGTTAAATGCGCACAACGTCCTTGTATGACGTGACGATTCGTAAACTTTTTATTGATACTAGCCTGCATATCTTTTTCAACACAGTTCATTTCCCATGCAGGCAAAAAAGAACCATCCGGCAAGGTTTCTAATTGATCATAATTGCCACTAATGCCTGCAAATATTTCCACATGCGTATACCAAGGTGCTAATTCATTATAACTGATGGGCCAATTTCCAAAACCATCACGCGCAGGTCCTTCAAAATCAAATTTACTCCAACGTTGTGTTTGCCTTGCCCATAATAAGGACTTCCCACCAACTTGATAACCCCTGATCCAATCATAGGGCTTCTCTTGTATGTAGGGATGCTCTGCATCCTTAACAAAAAAGTGTTCTGAAGTTTCATTATATGCATAACATTTACTCACCACAGGATTGTCCTTGGTTAATGCATTCGTTTTTTTACCACGATGTGAAAAATCCCAAGGATTTTTTGTTGCTGTTGGATAATCTTTTAAATGTACCACATCACGCCCTCGTTCTAGTACTAATGTTTTTAATCCTTTCTCACATAATTCTTTTGCGGCCCAGCCACCACTTATTCCAGATCCAATAACAATGGCATCATAGGTATTTGCATTTGTTGACATAGGATATTTTTTACCTGTTATTATAATAAATTTTTCGACTTACGCTACTATGTTAAAATATATAATGATTATACTTAAAGTTAATACACTTATTCATTGTTCGCAAATGGAAACTGCATAAATTTTCCAAGTATTACGCACCCCCTAAATGAAAAAGCCTCCTTCCGATTTCTCGGAAGGAGGCTTTTAATATATTACCTTGAACTTGATTAGAAGTTTGTAGCAACACCAGTATCCCACCATAAGCGTGTTGCGATATCATCTTTCGCACCAGCACCCATTGTAGCAACAGCAGCAGCAACAGCAGCAGTGTTACCAGTTCTTTCACCATTGATGAAAGGCATTCTCTTAATCCACTCTTTTGCTGGAATAATTCCCCAATCTGGACCAGAATCATTCTTAGCAACATTTGGAATCTTAGGGTATCCAGTTCTTCTGAAATCAACCCAAGCTTCTAAGGCATTGGTAAATGTGTTGATATACTTTTGAGTAAGAATTTTTTCTAATTTCAACTCATTATTGTCAGCATCTTTCCAAGCTACTGTAATTGTTGAAGCAGCTTTATTGCTATTACGCGCATCCTTAGGATCTACATAATCAATTGGCTTACTTGTAGCATCCGCTAAATAAGCATCAACGCCACCTGCTCCCCAATCTTCGAATGATAATTTAACACCATTCTCATAGTTTGCTTTTGCAGTTCCAGCACCAGTCCATCCTCTTAAAGCAGCTTCTGCCTTTAAGAAAGCAACTTCAGATGCAGTAAATGCACGTCTTGTTTGCGCATTGTTAAAGTCATTAGAAGCTTTAGAATAAGGTACTTTATCTGCTTTAGCTATATTATATGAACCATTACGGATTCCTTTGTAAGGAACTGTAGGATGGTCAGCATATAAGGTAGCATCAGCAATTGGTGAATAGAACTTAGAAAGACGACCATCTTTCAATCCAACCAAAAATGATTCCATAACGCCACCCATACGAGTGTCATCCCATTGGAAACAAATTTGCGCTAACGGCATAATATTACCATTCAATGAAACTAAGAAGTTTTCAGAATTTGCTGAAATTAAGCCAGCTGGATCAGCCATTGCTTTTTCACCTTGTGTTTTAGCAACACTTGGAGATACTTTAGACAACCGAATCGCTAATCTTAATCTTAAAGAGTTAACCACTTTCATCCAAGCAGAAATATTTCCTTTGTAGCTAGGGTCAAACTTAGCAAAACCAGTATAAGTTTTGTTCGCAGCAAAGTCAGTTTGGATTGAGTCCAATTGTAAGAAGAAGGTGTTATACAAATCAGACTCTTTATCATAATCGATTTGAGCTGCAGTAGAACCGTATTTTGTATAAATCACTGGCCCATGAACCGCAGTTAATTTAGAAACAGCCAATACTCTAATTAACTTAGCCCAAGTTGCAAATAAAGGCAAATTGTTTGTAGCTGCTAATTGAATAACTTGCTTCGAAGGTGACATTACACTACCATAAACGCGACCCCAGTATGAGTTCCAACGAATATAATAAGTAGTATTGTTTACGTTACCAACAAAGTCAGTAGGTGTATTCATATACCCCATCCAAGAATCATAACAAAGATCCTCTTCAATTTGACCTCCGAAAAGGTTTAACAATAAACCTGAAAAAGGCGAACCTACCAGGTTAAAGTCTTGCTTAAGTAGCTGATCAGAAATTTGATTGGGATTTTGGTTTGTACTTTCAAAGTCTTTAGTACAAGACACCATAGCAATCAACATTAATGACGCAATTAGTATTTTTTTCATATAAAATAATTTTGTTTTTTTAGAAAGTTAACTTGATGTTAAATCCAACTGATCTTGTAGAAGGCATGCTAAATACATCATTAGACTGCATTCCATTTCCAGTACTCATTGATTGTTCAGGATCAAATGGTGCTTCTTTAAAGAGGAAGAATAAGTTTCTTCCTACTAAAGAGAATGAAGCATCTTTGATTGGTAAATTAGCATTTTTGATTTTTAAAGTATACCCTAAAGCTAATTGACCTAATCTAATGTTTGTTCTAGAAAAAACATACGGTTCCATGATCTTATTTCTATCTCCAATCGCTGAATAATAAAGCGCTGGATCAATAGAAGTAACAGCAGTACCAGTACTTGAAATTGCATTTATTGGCATAGTTGCATTAGCTCTTGCATCAGCAGTTCTTTGGCTTGCACCATAAGAATCCAAGAACGCTTCAGTTTTAGAGAAAGCGACACCACCAAACTTACCATTGATAAGCACGCTAGCAAAGAAATCTTTGTACGTAAAGTTGTTATTCCATCCTGCAATTAAATCAGGATTTACATTACCCACTTTTACTTGCGTTGCTGCTTTTGTAGGAACACCAGCAGCGCTTAAAATAATTTGTCCGCCAGCATTTCTAGCAAATTTAAAAATGTATAAATCAAGAAATGAACCACCTGCTTTAATGATAGAAGCAAAACCTTCATCATCACCACCCACTTGGTAGTTAGGATTAGAAGCGATCAACTCAACAATTTCATTTTTATTTTGAGACAAGTTAATGGCTGTTTTCCACTTGAAATCATTTGTTCTAATTGGTTCAGCATCAATTGTAACCTCAAAACCTTTGTTAACGATTTTTCCGGCGTTAACATAGTAAGAAGAATAACCAGAACCAGAAGGTGCTGCTAATGATAAAAATTGATTAGTACTTACTGCATTATAATAAGTAACATCAAGTCCTAATCTACCTTTCAAGAATCTAACTTCAGCACCTATCTCATCACTTTTAATAATCTCAGCGTTTAAGTTAGTGAAAGGAACCTGTGTGTTACGGTTAATACCACCGATACCAGAAGGACCACCTGCACCACCAATTGAGTTCCATGGGTTAACAACGTTAAAAGGAACCTCATTACCAGTTTCAGAATGAGAAGCTCTTACTTTTAAATAAGAAATAACTTCAGGTAATGCAACCATTTGGCTGATAATTGCTGACAAACCAAACGCTGGATATAAATAAGATTGGTTTCCAGTTAATGCTAATGTAGAAGCCCAGTCATTACGCGCTGAAACATCTAAGAATAACATTTCCTTGTAACCAATATTTGCACTTGCAAATGCACCTTGCTTCAATGTTCTGCTCAAAGTTGAGTTGAAGATCACGTTGTAAGGCATGTTTGAGAAAGAGAAGAAGTTAGGATATTGTAAAGAAACAGTTCCATTAGCAACGTTCATACCATCGCTAAATTTGTTTTTTGTCAAACTAGCTCCCAATAATCCTGAAACACTAAAGTCACCAAAATTATTGTTATAAGTGAAGATTCCATCCGCATATAAAGACTGATCCTTATATTTTGAATAAGACCAAGATCCATTAGGACTTACACTTACTGAGTTTCCACCAGCAACATATCTGTTATCAAATAAAACATCATTGTAGTCAATGTTACCTCTTGTTTCAAACTTAATGTGTTTAGCAATATCATATGACAATTTCACGTTCGCAATTACACGACTGTTTGTTGCCAATTTTGAGTTATTGTTAACTTCAAAATAAGGGTTATTTTGAAATTCATAAGTTGAATACCAGTTTTGCTTGTAAAGGTTTCTAGCTGGATCAAAAACTTGGTAATCTTTTTTGTAAGCAGCAAAATCTCTATCACGTGCAAAAGTATACAAACCAGTCAAAGGGTTATTATAGTAACCCGCACCTGGACGGTTGAAAGATTTTTCGTTAGAGAAAATTACATTTGAACTCAAAGTAATTTTATCATTAAATAACTTAGTTGACTGGTTCAATGTAACCGTATTCTTATCATAAGTATTTGTAGGCAATGTTCCTTTCGCTGAAATATTAGAATAAGAGAAATAAGCAGTTGTTTGATTATTTCCACCACTCACGTTCACTGAATTTGTAGCAGTCATACCTGTTTGAAAGAAATCGTTAACATAATCTTTTTGATAATTTCCTTTCACTTTTGACCAGTTAAGATCGCCACCTACAGTACCATAATCAAATTGTAAATCAGGGATTCCTGTTACTTGCTCAAATACAGTACTTGAATTGAAATCAACGACAGTTTTACCTGCTTTACCTTTTTTAGTTGTAATTAAGATAACACCATTCGCACCTTGGCTACCATAAAGGATAGA